>Ga0209542_10001234_pt1 | contig 60646 bp, 63 predicted proteins | sample RifCSPhighO2_01_FD_184028 | JGI IMG/M metagenome (GOLD analysis project Ga0209542, IMG submission 184028) | Soil microbial communities from Rifle, Colorado - Rifle CSP2_plank highO2_0.1 (SPAdes) (version 2) | ecosystem: Environmental > Terrestrial > Deep subsurface > Rock core/Sediment ...
CACGTGTTTGATCCACAGACACTGCGGGCAATGGTTCGTATACCCATCCCCGGCAACCTGCGCGCCGCACTGCTCACACCAGAAATCTTCTCTGCGGCGCTTGAAGAGTTTATCGTGAGATTGAGTCATTACAAAACACAACAAGAGATAGGCTGTCTCCGTATTATACCAAACGCACACTTCTTTTGACAGGGAAAAATATCACTGCTTCCCGGAAAGGATCTCACTGATCGCCTCTTCATCCTGGCAGGAATATTTCCGGCTCGCGGAATAGAAGCGTTTTTTCGGTCCGCCGCAGCCGACATCGTCTTTGTGGAGCGTCGCCTGGAGCGGCATCAGGAAACCGAAGCCGCGCCCCGTGAAGTACGTATGCAAGCGCCGCAGCGCCGCAGCGCGCGCGCCCTTGTCCATACGCGTAAACACATCCATATCATCGCCCAATTTCCCGCTCCAATCGAAATGCAGGAAAACGTTGTTGGCCTTGTCAGCGAAACGGCTGTCCCACAGAAGCGCCCAGCACCAATCCCCGGGGCTCTGCCACCAGCGCGAAAAACAGGGTCCGTCCTCGATGCTGCCGTCTTGCTGCAATCCCACGCCGCCCTCGATATAATCGAAAAGGCGCAGATATTTTTCATCGGTAATGTCATTGGTCTGCGCTCCGATCACGACGGTCATCCCACGGAAGGTCGCATATTCCCGCATATCGCGGATCACTTCCGGCATCACTGTCTGAGAAAGATCGCTCGCGTCCTGATAGAATACCTGTCCGAAGAGAAAGCTCTGAATGCCCATATCCATCGCTTGCTCTGCGATATATTGGACGTATTTCCGGTATTCCTCCCGTTCCAGAGACGGCTTGCAGGTATGTTCCCCCCAATAATTCTTGCTGCCCGCACGGCACATCGCTCCGAATTCAAAATCGCGCTGTTCGGCCGGATAAAAATAATTCGCTTTGGTATCGATGGCTTCGGCGATGAACATCCCATAGACGGTATTCGGTTTCGTCACTTTGGACTGGATTTTCCGCGCAAGCCGAAAATCAGGCGGCCGCAGCCATGTCTCAAGCGCCCGATGCAGATAATAGCACTTTGAGCGGTTGATCATCGCGATCGAGCTATTGATATCTCCGCCATATCCGGAAAGGAACCCGTCTGCCACGCAGCCCTGCTTTTTCATCCGTTCCATTGATGGCGGCAGAGGTGGCGGCAGTATCGGCAGCGCTTTTTCTCCTTCAGGTTGCGGAATATCCTCCGCACCCAGCAGCGGGTGCTCATCCACCCAATCAGAAAGCGTCGAAGTGGCCGTTTCCAGATGCGGTACAGGCGTTTCTTCGCGAGTCTGTTCGCGCACAGATGTGAAGAAATACAGGCTGCCGGCAAGCAGAAACGCCGCGGAAGTCGAAACGATAAGATGCTTTTTGCGGAACGTTTTCCGGCGTTCCGAGATATACAGCGGCAACATAGAAATATTCGTAAGGTACCCCATATTATACACCTGCGATACCAAACACAAAAGACCCCCGATCGGGGGTCTTTTGTGTTTTATGAGCGGGTAAACGGAATCCCCTCCAAAGGCGGGCAAGGAACCGGCTATATTCATAGAGCGAGAGACGGGAATCGAACCCGCGTGTCTAGCTTGGAAGGCTAGCGTACTACCATTGTACTACTCTCGCATACTCTCGCTTGGAAGCCTGTCCGCCTCTGGCGGGGCTGATATAAAGAGCTTTGCTCTCTTCACTAGAGAATAATAACCATTATATTTACCCGACACATCCGCCATTAGGTGGTATGGGCGGGCGACGCCCGCGGAGTATCCTGTTTTTTTTATTTCGCTGCCTGCGTGCGTAACCCGGTGAACGGATCCATATGGCGTTGTTCCTTGGGAATACCGAGACCGATCAGCATCTGCTCCATCGCGTCGCTGAACTCCGGTGACCCGACAATATAATACAGATGTCCCAGAATATCCTCCACATATTTTTCCAGCATCGGCTGGCAGATATAACCGCGCTCGTCATTGAGCGGGGCGCAGGCATCCGTGGACTTGCTCAGCACGGTGATAGCGCGGAAGCGCTCCAGATCCAAAGCGTTTATTTCTTCACCGAAAGTGATATCCTTGGCGAAACGATTCGAATAGAGGAGCGTAAAACTCCGCTTGCTGCCATCGTGCTCGGCTTGTTTCAAGATGCTCCGAACCGGCGTGATGCCGATGCCGCCTGCCAAAAAGACGACCGGGCGCATATCACTATCAGAGGGCAAGAGAAAAAAACCCACTGCCTTGGTAATCGTCGCCGTATCGCCTGCCTTGAGCTGCCAGCACATCTGCTTGAACGAACTCTCTCCCTGACGCATCGCGAAATACAGATCCGGCTCGCACGGCGCGGAGGCGATAGAGAGCGAACGGGTCAGCCCCCTCGGATCCACCTCGATGCCGCTGGTATTCGGAACGGCAAAAGCGACATACTGCCCAGCTGTGAACACGTACTCTGCCGGTTTCTCAAACACAAAAAGACGAGTGCCTTCGGCTACATCGCGCGTTTCTTTGAGAATCACCTGGTATCCCTGCATAGACAGAAAAATAATAGGTACCGCTTTATTGTACGTATCCGCTCTTTTTTTGTCAAAGCTCTTTTGGCTCAACAAAGGAACAATCTGTCGGGGTACTCGGAATCCCCGCCTGCCTTCGCGGACGAAGTTCGGCGGGCAGGGAACCGAGACATCCTATCGCGCTTGCTGGTCGGGGTGCAGGGAATTGAACCCTGTCAACATGCTCCCAAAGCATGCGTACTACCGGTATACGACACCCCGATAGCTACAACCCGCCTCGTGGGCGGGTTGTAGCTCCATCTTTTGGTTTCCAATAGTGAAAAAAATTATTTCACAGCCTCTTTCAAGGTCTTACCAGCGGTAAATTTTGGAACAGTCATAGCCGGAATCATGATCTTGGCCTTCGTCTGGGGGTTTATTCCCTCGCGAGCCTTGCGGTCTGAAACTTTGAAAGTACCAAAACCAGTGAGAGTCACTTTGTTGCCCTGGCTGAGTTCCCGAGTAACCGTGTCGATCATAGCTTCGATCACAGCTTCTACGTCTTTCTTCGCGAGCTCGGTCTTGTCAACGATCGAATGCACGAGCGTATCTTTGTTTACATTTTTCATACTTTTCACCTGCCTTTCTAGTTTATATTTAGACTTTTATCCTCCTGTCCTTTATTCTAAGCCTTTTTTTCTAGGAATGCAACCCCGCCCCATTTCCGATACAGATTGACAGAGTAATCGGCCTCTTCCCCGGATGCGGCTGCGCCTCTCATTGTTTTCTGAAAGCGAGTCTTTTCCAAGGAATGAGGCGGGGCAGGCCCCTGCCGTTTCCACGGGGACGATTTCCCTTAGCGGGCATACTCGACCGCTCTCGTCTCGCGGAAGACATTCACCTTGATTTCGCCCGGATACTTCAGCTCTTCCTCGATGCGCTTGGCGATATCCCGCGCCAATTTCATAGCGCCCAGATCATCGGTCGCCTCAGGATTGACGAAAATGCGCACTTCGCGCCCTGCCTGGATGGCATAGGACTTCTCCACTTCCGGAAAGGAATTGATGAGCGCTTCCAGCTCTTCGAGGCGCTTGATATACTTCTCCGCGGTCTCTTTGCGCGCGCCGGGCCGGGCCGCAGAGATGGCATCGGCTGCCGTAACGATGAATGATTCGACCGTCTGATGCGGGTACTCGTCATGATGACACTTCATCGCATCGATGACATTCTGCCCGATGCCGAATTTCTCGAGGATGCGCATACCGATCTTCACGTGCGTGCCTTCGATCTCGTGGTCTACCGCTTTGCCGATATCATGGAGCAGTCCCGCTTTCTTGGCGCACATCACATCCGCGCCGAGTTCGGCCGCCAGAGCGCCGGCCACATAGGACACCTCCAAAGAGTGCAGCAAGACGTTCTGCTTGTAGCTGTAGCGATAGCGCAAACGACCCAGAATATAGAGAAGTTTCGGATGCAGGCCTGCGATGCCGGCATCGTACGCCGCCGCCTCACCGGCTTCTTTGATCTTCGTATCGATCTCCTTTTTCCCTTCCTCGACCGCTTCTTCGATACGGGCCGGATGGATACGCCCATCGGAGACCAGTTTCTCCAAAGCGATCCGGGCGATCTCGCGGCGTACCGGATCAAAACCGGAAATGATGACAGTCTCCGGGGTATCATCCACGATGAATTCGACACCAGTTTCTTTTTCGAGCGCCCGGATATTGCGCCCTTCCTTGCCGATAATCTTGCCTTTCACCTCATCGGAAGGAATAGCGACGGTCGTCGTCGTGAACTCAGAGACGTGGGAGCGGGAATATTTCTGGATCACCGTCGCCATAATATCGAGCGAGCGTTTTTCCAATTCTTCCGCGCTTTCGTTTTCCAGCTTCGACATCCGCTTCACCAAAGCATCCTTGCTTTCCTCCTCCACCAGCTGGAAAATCTGCTTTTGCGCCTCTTCTTTGGAAAGCTGCGAGAGCTTCTCGAGACGCCCCAGCTCTTCCTGGTGCAGTTTTTCGGTTTCTTCGCGGATAGCCTTGATTTCTTCCGCCTTCTGCATCAGACGCTGCTTTTCCGCGTCGATCGCCTGAGCCCCTTGCTCGGCCTGCGTTTCGCGCTTCTCGATGCGCTGTTCCTGCAGCAAAAGTTTCTCCTCCCGTGACTGCTCGTTCTTCTTCGCTTCTTCAAGAATCTCGACGGCCTTGTTCTTGGCCTCGAGAGTGATTTCTTTCACCGCTACCTCGGCCTCCTCGAGCATTTTGGCCGCCTGGCCTTCCGCCGTCGAGAGTTGCCGCTTGGCGAGATTTTGTCTAACAAGATACCCCGCAACCGCGCCGGCCGCCAGCAGTCCGGCTGAAATAAGAAAATAAGTAAGACCAAATGTCATATGTGTGGGATGCGTCCGCCTGATAGATCGGGAACAGCGCAAAAACACCTCTCTCTCCCGGGAGAGCGGTATTATCCTGAGATGCGCGACTTGTCAAAAACTTTTTTGGCATAGCGTGTCGGTGTCCGTGAAGCCCTGAACGAGCCACTCTATCAGACTGAAGCAAAAAATCAACTATTAATGCTGCATAATCCATTGTACCGCCCGGAAAGGCTTTTGTCAAAAGAAGAAGGATGCTATGATGCAGAGGAGAGGAAGACTGTAAATGGGCTCTAGAGATACAAAAATGTACAAACCTGTCGTATTGATCGTTCTTGATGGCTGGGGTATCAGCAATACTGTCCAAGGCAATCCCATCAGAGAGGCCACGCTCCCGACTTTCGAAAAATTGAATCGTTTCTACCCGATGACCACGCTCCAGGCCTCGGGTATTTCGGTCGGCTTGCCCTGGAATACGGCTGGCAACAGCGAGGTGGGACATATGACAATGGGCGCCGGCCGCGTGCTCTATCAGAATATGCCCCGCATTTCCCTGGCGATCCAAGACGGCAGCTTTTTCAAGAATGAAGTCCTCCTGGGAGCCATCAATGCCGCCAAAGCGAACAAAAGCAAGCTCCATATAATGGGGCTCGTCAGCTCCGGTGCCGTCCACTCGCATCGTGATCATATTCTCGCCCTGCTCCGCCTCGCCAAAAACGAAGGAATGGATGAGGTCTACCTCCACGTGTTCACTGACGGCCGCGATTCGGCGCCGACAGCCGGGACACAGCAGATCAAGGAGCTCTTGCGCGAGATGCGCCTCGTCGGCATCGGCAAAATCGCCAGCCTGTCCGGGCGCAATTTTGCTATGGATCGCAACAACAACTGGGATCGCATCGAAAAAACATACGCGATGCTGACTGCAGGCCAGGGCAATACCGCTACCGATCCGCTCGAAGCGCTCGAGCTTTCCTACACCCAGAACATCATGGATGAATACATCGAACCGACCGTTATCGTCGAAGCGGATAAGCCGACCGCCCTCATCGAAGAGAAGGATGCCGTCATTTTCTTCAATTTCCGCGAAGATCGCTCCCGCGAGCTGGCCAAAGCATTCGTCATGCCCGATTTCGACGGCTTCTCCAGAAAACTTCTCGATCTCCATTTCGTCACTTTTACGGAATATGAGCGCGGCCTGCCGGTGCAGATCGCTTTCCCACCGGAAGACATCGAGCACAGCCTCGGCGAAACACTCAGTCTGAACGGCAAAAAACAGCTGCGCATCGCCGAAACGGAAAAATACGCCCATGTCACATACTTTTTCAACGGCGGCAAAGAAAAGCCGTTCCCGGGAGAAGACCGCCTCCTCATCCCCTCTCCGGCGGTCTCGCATTTCGATGAAGTCCCTGAGATGAGCTCGCCTCAGATCACCGAAGCGCTCCTCGCGACGCTCGAGAAAAAAAATGACTATGACTTCATCCTCGTCAATTACGCCAACCCGGATATGGTCGGGCACACCGGCAACGAAGAAGCCTCCATCCAAGCGGTCGAGGCGACCGACAAAAGCCTGTCGATAGTCATCCCGGCTGTTCTGAAAGCAGGCGGCGCTATGCTCATTACCTCTGATCACGGCAACGTCGAAGAGCTGAAAAAAGCCTCGACGGGAGAGATCGATACGGAACATTCCATCAATCCGATACCATTCTGGTATGTCGCGCCGGACAATTATCGTGAGAAAGATGCGGAGCAGATGATGCGCGAACAGAATGAGATCAACGGGCTCCTGTCCGATGTCGCTCCGACCGTGCTCGAGATTATGAATATCCAGAAACCGCCGGAAATGAACGGTTCCAGCCTCGTGCCTATACTGAAATGAAGGCGGTTAACACATGACAGACAACGGTTAACAGAAAACGAGCTCGTTCCCGAGCTCGTTTTTCAATGCGCTGCTTATTCGTTTGTTCTCTGCCGGCTGTTAATGGTCTACTGTATCACCTTGTCGACGATGCCGTATTTCAGCGCCTCTTCGGCGCTCATGAAATAGTCGCGCTCGGTGTCCTTCTCGATCTTCGAGAGCTTCTGTCCGGTATGCTTGGCAAGGATCTTGTTCAGGCGGTCGCGCGTCTTCAGGATATGCTTGGCGTGGATATCCACGTCCGTCGCCTGCCCCTGGGCGCCGCCCAGGACTTGGTGGATCATCACTTCGCCGTTCGGCAGGATCATCCGCTTGCCCTTTTTTCCAGCAGCCAGGAGGAGCGCCGCAGCCGACGCCGTCATCCCGATGCAGATCGTCTGCACGGCAGGCTTCACGTACTGCATCGTGTCGTAGATGGCGAGCGCCGACGTCACGACGCCGCCGGGAGAATTGATATACATCTTGATGTCTTCCTTGGCATTCTGCGATTCAAGGAAGAGCAGCTGGGCGATCACCGCATTGGCCACATTGTCATCGATCGGCGAACCGATGAAGATGATGCGGTCCTTGAGCAGGCGCGAATAGATATCGTACGCCCGTTCGCCGAAACTGGTCTTCTCGACCACCATCGGAATGAGATATTGATTTTTCATAGGAGTGCTTATAAAGATTCTAGGAATGCGAACACTTTGGCATTGCGGAGCTGTCCGTGCACGGCGCTGTAGAGGCGTTCCATATCGAGATTCTTCTCGATATCCTTGATGTCTTTGTAGCTCTGGAGCGCCTTGTTCATCTCCGCTTCGACGTCCGGACTATCGACATCGATATCCTCTTCTTGCGCAAGCGATCCGAGGATCAGCTGAGCGGCGATGCGCTTTTTCGCCTGCGGCTCCCACTCTTGCTTCACCTCGTCCTCCGTTTTCTTCATCTGCACGAGATACGCTGCGAAATCAAGGCCGAGCGACTGGATCTGCGCCTCGAATTCGCGCATCATCCGCACCAGCTCTTCCTGGACGAGAATCTCAGGATACTCGATGGTCGCTTTTTCCACAAGAGCGTCGAGGATCTCTGTGCGGCGATCGTCCTTGCTCTTCTGCTGCTTCTCCTCAAGCATCCCGGTCCGCATAGTGTCTCGCAGTTTGGCAAGCGACTCGAAATTTCCCACGCTTGCGGCGAACGCATCATCGATAGCCGGAATCTCGCGCTCCTGCACCACTCCCATCTTCACTTGGAAGGTCGCCGGCTTGCCGGCCAGATGCTTCGCGTGGTACTCCGCCGGAAAAGTCAGTTCGAATGACTGCTCCTCGCCTTCTTTCATCCCGATCAATTGTTCTTCGAAACCGGGAATGAAGACTCCCTTGCCCAAGACGAGCGGATGCTTCTCGCTCTTGCCGTTCTCGATCAGGACGCCGTCCTGCAGCACCGAGAAATCCACCAGCACGTTGTCGCCGATCTTGGCCTCGCGATTCACCGTCACGAGCTTGGCGCGCATCTCGGCGAGCTTCGCGAGTTCCGCATCGATTTCCTGCTCGTCGATGTTTTCGGATTGTTTGGCGAATGCGGCATTGATTTTCTTCACCGCATCTTTCCAGGAAGCGAGCTTCACTTCCGGCATCACCGCCGTCACGACGCTGTACTCGAGCGCTTCGCCCTCGGCGAATTTCCCCAGAGTCACCTCCGGCCGGCCGATCGCCTCTATCTTCTCCTTCGCGAGCGCTTTCGGATACGAGTGCGAGACGGTGTGTTCGGCCGCCTCCGCCAAGAGCGCTTCTTTGCCGAAACGCTGCTCGATGACGTTGCGCGGCGCTTTGCCCGGGCGAAAACCCGCCACCTTCACATCCTTGGACAGGTGCTCGGCGGCGTGTTCCATCTCCCCCTTCCATTCCTCCCACGACAGCGTGATACGGAGCTCCATTTTCGACTGAGGCAGTTTTGTGACAGTGACATCCATAGTAAGAATCAGTTTAAACGAATTGCGAATGATCAGGCGCTGGCGCGCTTGCCATACTTCTCCTGGTACATCTTGAGTCCCTTCTTGATAGCGACGATCGCGCCGGCCTTCTGCTTGAAGCCCTTCACGACGACTTTCTTGCCATCGATCGACTTGTACGTCTCGAAAAAATGCCGCATCTCCTTGAGCAGATGCTTGTTGACATCGCTCAGGTTCAGGACCTCGTCGAAGCGCGGATCGCTCTTCGGCACCGCGATGATCTTGTCATCGCTGTCGCCGCAGTCGATCATCGTCATCAGGCCGACCGGCCGGGCTTCCACGAGGATGCCGGGAGCGAGCGGGTAGGTCGCAAGCAAGACCACGTCGAGCGCGTCGCCGTCTTCCCACAGGCTCTGCGGTACGAAACCGTAGTCGAATGGGTAGTCCTGCGACGTCTTCATCGCGCGGTCCAGCTTGATGAGGCCGGTTTCCTTGTCGATCTCATACTTGTTCTTCGAGCCCTTGGGGCACTCGATGATGACATTGATGATATTGGGCACATCGTCGCCCGCTGAAATTTCATGCCAGAGATTCATAAGCGTTTCTTTTAAGAAATTATTATGCTAGTACGCTGAGATTCTTTTTAAAAGATTTCCGTAACAAACGAAGAATCTCGAATCAAGAATTTGGAATGATGATTATTTTACCTCTCCGGCTTCCTGATTTCCCTCGTCTTGATTCTTGCTCTCTATTTCTGGCTTCAGGCTTTCTGATGCTTCCGCAGCTTCTGCTTCCAGAACAACGCTTTCTTGCGCTGCCGGAGTTTCTTCTTCCTGATTCTCAATTCCTGATTCCTGATTCTCTACTGTTTCCTCGCTCGTCACGTCGATCTTCCAGCCGGCAAGCTTCGCGGCCAAACGCACGTTCTGTCCGCGTTTGCCGATAGCGAGCGACAGCTGGTCCTGCGGCACCGTGACCACGGCGCGCTTCTCTTCCTCGAACAGCTGGACGGAAAGCACCTTGGCCGGCGATAGCGCGGCGCTGATGAACTTCTCCTCGCTCTCATTCCATTCGATGATATCGATCTTCTCGCCGCCGAGCTCATCGATGATGGCCTGCACGCGCGTCCCCTTCTGTCCGACGCATGAGCCGATCGGGTCGACGCCTTCTTCCGCCGAGAACACGGCGATCTTCGTGCGGGAACCGGCCTCGCGGGCGATCGCCTTGATCTCTACGGTACCGGTGAAAATTTCCGGCACTTCGAGCGAGAAGAGGTGGCGCACCATCTCAGGATGCGTGCGGGAGAGGAGCAGCCCCGGTCCCTTGGTATCCGATTCGACGCGCACGAGGAACACTTTCAGGTGCTGGCCGACACGGTAATTCTCCCCCTCGATCTGCTCGGAAGGGAACAGGATGCCGATGGATTTGCCGAGATCGACGAACACGTTGCGCCCTTCGACGCGCTGCACGATGCCGTTCACGACCTGGCCTTCCTTCTCCTTGTATTCTTCGAACATCGTCTCGCGTTCGGCTTCGCGGATACGCTGGATGATCACCTGCTTGGCAGTCTGAGCAGCCACGCGGCCGAACTCATCGTGCGATTCGAGGGGCAATTCTATCGTCTCGCCGAGCTTGATGCCCTTTTTCAATTTCTTGGCTTCCGCAAGGAGCATATCGCGCTCCGGATTGAAACGCGGCAGGCGGTCATCGTCGATTTCCTCGGGTGCGCTCGCTTCTTTGGCCTCGCTTGCTTCTTCAGCCTCTTCATCGCTTGCCTCCACGAACTCGCGTGTCGTCTCATCGACGACTTCTTTCACGAGGAAAAAGCTCGCGCTCTTCTGCACCTCATCGAAGCCGGCGCGGATGACCTGGCCTTTCTTGCCATAGTCTTTTTTATAAGCAGCCGCAAGTGCCGCTTCGACGACTTCGAGCACGCGCTCCTTGGAGATGCCCTTCTCTTCGGCGATCTGCATCACCGCGCTGCCGAATTCGCCCAGACGCCCCGAGAGGCTGCCGTCTTCGGCTGCCGCTTCATCGGCGACGATTTTCTTCTTTGCCATAGTCTTTGAATAAATAAATTACGATTTATGGATTACATATTATATATGGTCAGATGAGGAACAAAAAAAGCCCGCATCAAGCGAACTTCCATACCTTCCATCAACTGTATATGCCCAGTATAGCTTATAAATTATCATTTGTCAATCCACTAAAATGTGTAATCGAGAACGCAAGGCCCTTGACATATCAATTGAATTATGTGACTTTAAAGATATATCCGTTCTTTTACAATTTGAGAGGAGAGTATCATGACTACAAGGATCAACAAGGATACTGGCATTATTGAAGAGTCAGACTGGGGTATTTGTTGGGATCCAAAACGCGATGACAACAATCAGATGACAAGAGTCAATACCGATAGCGGTGCCGTCGAAGAATCTGGTTGGGGCATTCTTTGGGATGACAAGCGTGATGGTAACGACAATATAACGCGCGTGAATACGGAAACTGGTGATGTGGAACATTCTCACCATGGAATCTTCTGGGGTTCAGAATCCAAGAAAAGAGAGACCAGTTCTTCTAGTGGTGGATATTCAGGAGTGCCATCTTCAAGTTCGAGCGATTCATCTGATTGGGGGTTCATGATACTTGCTATCTTTGGAATGATTCTCTTTATACTTTTTATTCCTTTTGTAATAGCGCTCTTCTTTTTCCCTACCTGGCGTGCGTATTCTTTACAAACCGCTTCCAGTGAAACAGTGGGAATAGGTGAAGAGACTCTCGTCTCTCTGCCGGATATGTATTCTCGGCAATGCGATAATGTTGGCAGTCTCTGTCTTAGGAAAAAATTGGATGGCGAAATTTACCCGCCTATTTTCCAAGACGTCCTTGCCGCCAGTGTCGTTGAAACAGTTTGGCTCTTTTTGGGTTATCTCTACTTTCGTTAAATAAAGCAATACTTAAAGCCTTGTTGATTAACAAGGCTTTTCTTTTTTTACTGTATATATAATAAATTATATCCCCCGCTTCTCAGAGCCCCTGCTGAATACTTTCCTGTTCCCCGATATTCAATTGTCGATATGCGTGTGCCATACACTGAATCTTACAGTGTTGCACTTACTTGTTGAACCTATCGATCAAACTATTGACTTTTATACGTTTTAGGTGTATAATGTGAGGTTACAGAATTAGGCGGTGCCTAAGAAGTAACAGCGACAGATTCTCTGTTGTAACCATAGGCACTTTAACAATTTTTCATAAAGAAGGAGTACATCATGAATTTTTTTCTCTCTCCAGCATTTTGGGAAGTGGTGATCGGAATCCTGGTCCTCTACCTCTCCCTAGCAATCAAGTGGACTCACAAACCCGATAACTGGGTAATCGAAATTAACCTCTTCCCAGGAATACCAACAATAGCTTATCCATGGGAACCTGGTCTCCATATTCTCTGGTTTCCGATTAAACCAATTATGTTTGTCCGAAACCGACTGAACGTAGCCGAAAAGCCGATCACGATCCATATGGGAATGGGCGAGGGCAAGGGAGTAGGCAGGCCGGATCCTATTGACTTCGCGGATATGCAGGCAGGCGCCCTGATTCAGGTCATCTACCAAGTCATAAATCCTCTCCTGGCCACCTACGCGGTGGAAGAGACGGATCTGCAGCTCAAGTCTACTAACGAATCGGGTCAATCAATCTCTATTGTCCTCAAGGGTTACGAACGGGCGACGCTGAACAAGCTCGAAGCAGAGTTTCGGAGTTTGTTCGGATCATACGATTTCAACGTAGCCAATACAGACAAAATGAAGACTATTGTAGAAAAGAAGGTTATGGGAAATAAGACACTGCATGCCATGTTCGCAGGGTGGGGTGTCAAAATTATTACCGTGGACATCATCGAGTTCATTCTGGCTGAAAAGGAGTCCGCCATTCGTCTGCGCCGGCTCGCGGCGACGACGGATGCGCAAGTCCTGATCATCGGGGCAGAAAGTCAAAAGACTGCGGAAATAACGATAGCCGAGGGCGAAAAGCAGGCAGCTTCGCTTGCTGGTGAAGGTGAGTTTGCCCGGATCAAAGCTGTAGCAGGTGCCGGGCTTGATCCTGCAAATGCTGCAGCGTACGTGCTCGCCCAAGGGTCCACAAAGGCTCTCGCGAAAACGTCAACCACCGTCATCGCCACAAGCGAAAGCGGGATGTTGAGCCAGCTAGCCAGTATGGCAGGAATGGTCAAAGGTGTCCTCGATGGCGGAAATCAACCTCCCTCGCCAACACCGCCTGCCAGCCCTGCATCGGATACTCCCGTGCAAGAGCCCGCGGCAGCCGTCGCGCAAGCTTCGTCGGAAAAAGTATCTGAAAGACCAAGTAAGGGTCCCTTGACACCGCGAAGGAGGAACGCATCATGATCTACGGCATTATTCTAGGACTCTCGTTCATCGCGGGAGCGCTGACAGGACAGTTTTGGTGGGGCGCAATTATCGGCCTCATCATCGGCTTCCTCGTCTTTCTCTGGAAACAGTATAGCATCTGGGCGATAGAAAAGTGGAATAGCCGACAGAATTCTTCTGTCACATCCGCTACATCCGCTGCTCCAGCCTCGCAGACCAAGACTCCAAAAGAGTCCAAGCTGTGGGGCAAGCTATGCTGGGCAGCAGTCATTCTCATCGGCGTATGTATCGCTTGGTTGACCTTCAGGTCACCGGCACAATGCCTCATCCTCCACGAAACGGATTTTGAACCGTCGAAAGGGCGACAGGCATTGGTGACTCTCCATTTCACGGATCCGGGCCGCTACATCATAGAAGCATCTGGGCAAAGAACCCAGAATCACTTCCATACCACCGATGCCCATTCCATTTTCAATCAGGTTATTCGCGCTGATGGCACACGTCCAGATGGGACAGTATGGCTCGCGGGTCCGGACTTGGAACACCAGGGTATCCCCTTGGTTTATCCGAATCTGTTTCCTGACAAACCATACGGGGCTTTCATCCTCCACATCAATGGCCAGCCCATTTTCGCCGGAACGAAGCATGCCTTCATCGCGAATGGGAAAACTGACATTGATATGGATGTGAATAACTTCCCTACTGAAATAAATTATGGGGGAGAAGGGACGCTCCATATCACCGTGAAGAAGTGCGGCTGAACTGCCTTCATCACAAACAACAACGGACAGCAAGTAACACTTGTGCTGTCCGTTTTCTTTTTGCCTGATTTGTATGCTACACGAAAAGCGCGGCGATCTGGCTCACGATGACGAGCGATGCCAGTGCGACGGCGATACCGACGATGGACCACTTCACTATTTTCTTGCCGGTATCAATCTGATCCTCGTTGCCCGCGGCTGTCAGGTACATAATGCCTCCGACGACCAGCATAATGATGGCGAGGATGCCGACGATGGAGAGGAGGAAATCGAGCACATTGCGCGCGATCTGGGAGAGGGTGAGGGCTGCTGCTACCTCGGCGTTATTGACCGCGCCCCAGCCGAGGACAGTACCTATCTCTTTCAAGAACGACGGCGCGGCGAGGCCGATGGCGAGACCTATCATCGCGGCGGTGATAGCGCCCTTCGCGACCTTCATCCGGCCCTCATCGCCGGATGACGTGATGTAGAGTATCGCCCCGATGACGATGAAGACGAGAGAGAGGATGACGATGATGCCGCGAAGCGTACTGAGGAGGCTGCCAAGCACCTCTTCCACCGTCTGGAATCGTAGAGGGTTGGTGAAGGTGATAGTCTGAGGAGCCGAGGCAGCAGGAGTCCCGCTAGGCTGGATAGCGCCGGTGCCGGCGGTCCCGCTAGGCTGGATAGCGCCACCACCTGGGGCTGGAGCAGGCTGTCCCATAGCGATTGGGGTGGTCATAAAAAATACACTGACCATCAGTCCGAGGAAAAGCAGTGGCATGATATTCTTATACATAATGACGCGTTATATGGAAACTAAAATCCTAGAAAAACGGATTGCCGGAGAGCGCCTGATCGATCGCCATAATGATCACCCAGCCGGAGAGCGCGACCAGGATGCCGATAGCCGCGTACTGCATATTGCGCTTGGCAGTTTCGGCCGTCCCCTCATCGCCCGCTGACAGGAGATACTGGAAGCCGGAAATGACGAAAGCGATGATAGCGAGGAAGCCGAAAATACCCAAGAGCCAATCCATAATTCTCATCAGGAGATCCGCAATCGGCATACTGGACAGCCCTGTCCCGGCAGGAAAACACACCCCTCCTTTTATAGTCCCGTTGGGACAAGAGACTGGGATACTGGAACCAGAGGTCGGATTCGCGTTCGTTTGTGTATTGGTATTTGTGTTCGTGTTGCTCGATCCCGTAGGACAGCATATTTGTCCGGCATCGCAGCTGGCCGATGCGAGCGGCGTAGCGCTGCAATTTATCGCACCGAACATACAGGTACCGGTCTGACCATTGCTTCCGACACAGGAAAAACCGGCGGTATCTGCGGAAACGTATCCCGGAAACAGAAAAAGCGCCCCGAAAAAAAGAATGCTGCTGAGAGAGAGTAGGCGCATATTTTTGTTTCAACAAGAGTCTCTTCTTCCTCCATACTACTCTTTTCGGGACAAAAAAACAACCACGCCAAGCGACATTGAACCCAGCTTTTCGGGCAGGCTTGCGCGAAACTCTTCCAGCCAAAGCGGGATGCGGACGGGTCCGCTTTTTTTGTTATAGAAAAAACCACCCTCCTTGCGAAAGATGGCTTTCCTCCTGTGATCCGAGAAACACTAGAACTGAGTCGATCCGGATGTCAGCCAGCCTTCTACGGCTTGGATAATGACGAAGCCGATGAGAGCGACGATGATACCGATGATGGAATACATCATAGCGTTCTTGGCTTTCTCGATCTGTCCTTCATCGCCAGCGGCGGTGAGATAGAGAATACCGGCAATCACGAAACCGATAATGCCGATAAAACCGAGAATGGCCAAAAGCCAGTTCATCGTGCGGGAAATGATATTGTAGATGCTGTCCTCCGGCAACCCGGACTGAGCGGCGTTAGTCTTGCCCTGATACCACTGAGCTCCGACTATTGCCGGTGCAGTCGCGAGAGCGAGAGCAAATGCTCCGTATACCGCTTGTTTGATTTGTTTCATACTTCTCACCTCCTTTCAGTGTGTTCAGCCTGCCGGACAACGGCCGCGAACGTTTTGATTTTTTATGCTTTCCTTTGTGTTATGAGAAAAAGCTCGCTATCTGAGTTATAAGTATATACGCTCCGAGCGCGATGACGATGCCGATCACCGATGCGAGTGCCGCACGCTTGGCTACCGCGATCTGCCTATTGTCCCCGGTCGCGAAAAAATACAGCGCCCCGGAAACTACTAGCCCGATTATACCAAGTATCCCGACGATTGACAACAAAAATTGCAATACGTTCGAGAGTATCTCCGCAATCGGCGTAGCATCGGTGATCACGCCGGCAGCCAGCACCGTATCGATAAGGGAAAAAGTGTGCATATTTTTTGAGCGTACTTCGCAATTGACACCGAAATGCACCGCGCACTGATCGCCACCATCACCATATAACGAAACCTACCTCTCTCAAAGACAACACTTTTGACCAGAAGCGCACGCTGTCGCGCCTGTGAGCGCTGTGCAAAACGATGTGTATCTACACGTGCCAGATTTCACAGCCCCGTCAATATCCTGTCCGCTACAAGGCGCGCCTTCAGTACTTACAGTAGTACCAGTAGCGCTTGTATTGTTAGCTGGTGAAGCACCTCCAGTCTGCTGCTGTGTAGTTCCCGTCGCGGTACCGGCGGAAGAAGAATTGGGATCACAGGAAAAAGTAAATGCACCATCTTTCTTGATACCGTTCAGAAACTCCGTATTGACCAGAACGGTGAGCACGATGTTGACGATGAGCCAAGCGGCGAGCATCACCGCGAAACCGATCAGTGCCGCCTTGATGCCGCTCTTCGCCGTCTGCATCATCCCTTCATCGCCCGTAGAAACGATGTAGAAGATAGCCATCGCGACGATCACCGCGATCGCCGCGAAAGTCATAATTCTCAAACCGTAGTCGATCAGCCCTTGGCCGCCGATGACGACGTGACAGATAGTGCAGGGCGCTTGCTCGGCGACGGTGCCGGATGAGCGCCCGCAGGGAACCAGCGCCGCATCCGCAGAAAGCGGGAGCGCGGCGGACAACAATGAAAATACGAAAAAGAGGGAAAGAAAGAAACGTGCGAAGAAATATGACATACGGGTAATCTTCAGGGCTTTGTTTGTCATAATAGTACCACAGCTGGTATGCTAAAGAAACCCTATGTTCTCATCCACCGGCATCAGATACATCTTCCTCGGTCTCGTGTTTGCGGGCTATTTTTTCTTCGGCCTGCGCCACCTCACCCAGTTCGTCACCGCCGACGAGCACTACTGGGTCTATGAGCGCATCCCGCAGTACTGGGATGCCGTGGCGAACGGAAAATGGAAGAAGACCTTCATCAATGACAAGCCCGGCATCACGCTTGCGCTGACCTCGGGCATCGGACTCCTTTTCGAGCCGCACCCGAAAAAACACCTCTACGAAAATTATGATCGGGTGCTCATCTACGACACCGGCAACACCGAGCCGCTGTACCGCGCGTTCCGTCTGCCTATTCTTCTGATGAATGCTCTGTTGCTGCTATATCTCTTCTGGATCGTCGGGCGGCTCACGAACCCCTGGATCGCGCTCTGGACCGTGATGCTCGCCGCGCTCTCCCCGATACTCCTCGGCATCTCGCAGATCGTCAATCCGGACGCGCTCCTCTGGTCGCTGGGGGCGGCAGCACTCTTCTCGTACTTCGCGCTGCTCGCATCCGGGGAAAGAAAATATCTCTGGCTCACCATACTCTTCACCGGCTTCGCGCTCCTCACGAAATACGTCGCTTTCATTCTCTTGCCATTCTATCTGACGCTCGCGCTGCTCCGCTTCCTCACAGAGGAAGAGCCAGACGCAGCATCGCTCACGCAGCACCTCAAAAAAGACCTCTCCAGGCTCGTAGGTATCGCTGCCGCGTCCGTTGTGCTCTTGTTCCTCTTCCTACCAGCGCTCTTTCTCGACTCCAAATACATCGTCGAACTCATCCAAACCGTGCCTGATAAAGAAGCGCTCGCTGCTATCGGTCTCGGGCTCTTCGTCCCCCTCCTCATTGATCTCTTCGTATTGAAAAATAAACTGCTCTTCACAGTGCGGCGGATCGGTCTCCGTGCCGCACCCGCCCGGCGCGCCCTCCCGCTCTTCTTCCTCGCGCTCTTCGCAGCACTGATCATCGTCCGCAATTTCTTTCCCGACTGGGACATCTTCACGCGGATACCATTCGATATCAAGGACATAAGCGACGCCCGCTATCATACCGACATCCCGAACTTCTTCGAAGTCTTCCTCCTCGAATGGAACCCGATTGTCTTCTCGCTCACGCCCATCGTCCTGCTCGGGCTCGCCGCTTTTCTCGGCACGAGAGAGAAGAAGTATGCCTTTCTCGCCTATGCGCTCCTTTTTTTCTTCCTTGTCTACTCCGTGCTCCTCATCTCTTCCAATGTCCTCGCGACGCCGCGCTACAGCATCCTCCTCTATCCGCTCTTCGCGTTCCTCGCCGCGCGCGGTGTCTGGCAGATCACGGAACGATTTTCTTGGCCATATGCGAAACTCGCTGCCACGCTCGTCATATTCTTCGGATCGCTCGCGAGCCTATACGCCATACAGCCGTTCTATTTCAATTATACGAATAGCCTCCTGCCGAAATCCGCACTCATCAATGATGCCTGGGGCTATGGCGGCTACGAGGCGGCGCAATACCTGAACAGCCTGCCCGATGCCGAACGCCTCACCGTCTGGATAGACTATTACGGGGTCTGCGAATTTTTCGTGGGCCGCTGCCTCTCTGCCTACACTTTCGATCCCGCCCTCGTGCAGCCGGACTACTACGTCCTCACCCGCCGCGGCCAGATGCGCTATATGTCGCGCGCCGATCGCTGGGAGCGGCTCTCCGGTCTCACAGCGTACAGATATTACGGCGCGCCGCATCCTGCCTGGCAGCTCCTGATCGATGACCGGCCCGGGAACTTCGTGAAGGTCGTCAAAGTGGAGAAATAATGAACGCAAAGAAAGCTTTATGCAGAAAAACCGCCGCCTAGCATGGATAATCGCCCGTATAGCGGACTTCGCTCGACAAGTGCGCGGGAGCGGGACACGCTCGATCAGACAGATGATCGGCCGCGCGGCATTATGTATACAGAGCTTCAGAAAACGCTTCTCTCATTTCCGCTTGCCTCACAAGATGTCAGAACAAAAGAGAACACTCGTGATACTCGTCGCAATTCTCGTCATTACCCTCTCAAGCATCCGGGTCAGAGACTCTCTCAAGCGAGCTGATATTCCCGAAGCCGAGCGGCCGCTCGCTTTCTCTCAGGAATGGGAAACGCTCTCTCTGCCATTCGCTATGCCGCCCGTCCAGCTCTTCATTTTCCCCGACCGGACCTGCTCGATTGATCAGTATGGCGCCATAAACGATGGCGAAACCTCCAATACCCAGGCTATCGCCATCGCTATCGACGACTGCGCAAGACAGGGCGGAGGGACCGTGGCTATCCCAGCCGGAAAATGGCTGACCGGACCGATCCGCCTGCAGAGCAACATCCGCCTCGATATCGCCGAAGGAGCAGAAGTGCTCTTCAGCCAGACATTCAGCGATTATCTGCCCGTCGTCTTCTCGCGCTATGAGGGAATGGAGTACTACAACTATTCCCCGCTCATCTATGCGCGCGATTGCCACGATATCGCGATAACCGGCAAGGGCACGCTCAACGGGAGAGGCGAGGCATGGTGGAGTTGGCAAAAGCGGCAGCTGGCAGCCGTCAAGAAACTGTATAGGATGTCAGACATAAACATCCCGACGGAAGAGCGCGTCTTCGGTACCGAGGCCGCCGGACTCCGACCGTCATTCGTCCAATTCGTGAATTGCACGCGCATCGAGCTCACGGGATTCACCATCAAGAACGGCCCGATGTGGACCATCCATCCAATATATTCCGACACTATCCTCATCCAGGGCGTCACCGTGACCACAGAAGGACCGAACAACGACGGCATCGTCATCGATTCCTCGCGGAACGCCCTCATCGAAAATGTCCGGCTCGACACCTCGGACGACGCCATCGTCATCAAATCAGGCCTCGACAGAGGAGGCCAACGCGTCGGGAAGCCATCTGAAAATATCGTCATCCGCGATTGCTCCATCGGGCGCGGGAACAGCGGCATCGCCATCGGGAGCGAGATGTCTGGCGATGTGCGGAACGTCTTCGTATCCCGCTGCGATTTCGATGGCACCAAAAGAGGCCTACGGGTAAAATCGGCTCCGGGACGCGGCGGCATCGTCGAAAATGTCTGGGCAGAAGATATCGCGATGAAAAATATCCAAGCCGAAGCCATCCAGATCGATGCATCCTACGATTCCAAAAACCTCATCAGACCGACGACAGCGAATCTGCCGCTGTTCCGGAATTTCTTTTTCAAGGATATCGAGTGCCTGCAGGCGGACACCGCGATCTCGATCATCGGGGCTACGAACAGTCCTATCCAGAATCTCTCCTTCAAGAATATCCGGATGCGATCCGAACGAAGCATCGTCCTGCAGGATGTCAACGGCATACGGTTCGAGAATGCCGATATCCAGACGCGCCAGAGACCGCTGATCTCTGCGAGCAATGTCCAGAACGCCGTTTTCAGCGCCCTTGAACATCCCCCGACGTATCGGCCGTTCGTGCTCATCGAAGGAAGCCGCTCGAGCGACATACGTTTCAGGAGCGGATACCCCGCGAAAGCGGTGCGGCTGGGCAGAGAGGTCGACAGAGCGACTGTCTCGTACGCCGGCGAATGATAAAAAAATCACCCCGTAACATGGGTGATTTTTTCCAGATCCTTCGTCCGCCGGCTGGCGGATCAGGATGATTCCGCTCAGAGCGGAATCATTTCTTGCGTCCCGCGCGGGTCCGGTCGGTTTCTGTCAGGAACTGCTTGCGCAGGCGGACATTGTGCGGAGTGATTTCCAGATATTCGTCGCCAAGCATTATTTCCAGCCCGCGTTCGATAGAGATCTCGAGTGGCGGGACCAGCTTGATCGCTTCATCGGCGCCGGAGGAGCGCATATTGCTCATCGCCTTGCCCTTGATCGGATTGACGGCCATATCGGTACCCTTGGTCACGTTGCCCACGACCATCCCCTCATAGACTTCGGTGCTCGGAGCGATATAGAGCGTCCCGCGTTCCTGGAGATTGTTGAGCGAGAACGCGAGCGCCTTGCCCGTCGCCATCGACACCATCGATCCGGCATCGCGCTTCCTGATCTCACCGACATAGGGGCGGAAGCCGATCACGCGCGTATAGAGCGTCCCTTCGCCGCGCGTATCCACCATAAACTCGCCACGATAGCCGAGCAGCCCCCGAGTCGGCACTTCGAAGATAAGCCGCGTGTAGCCGCCGGAACCCTCTTTCATTTCCATCATAATGCCCTTGCGCTTGCCCATCTTCTCGATGACGGTACCGGACACTTCCATCGGGCATTCGACCGTCACTTCTTCGAACGGCTCGGATTTCACGCCGTCGATCTCCTTGATGATAACCTGCGGCTGCGACACCTGGACCTCGTAGCCTTCGCGGCGCATATTCTCGAGCAGAATCGCCACATGCAGCTCGCCGCGGCCATAGACCTTATAATGATCATCGGAAAAATCGATCTTCAAGCCGACGTTGATTTCCAGTTCTTTCTGCAGACGCTCGCGAAGCTGCTTGTTCGTCACGTACTTGCCCTCGCGGCCGGCAAACGGAGAATCATTCACGACAAACTCGAGAGAAATCGTCGGCTCATCGATCGCAATCGCGGGCAGAAGCTCCTGTTCGGGAGTGGCGCAGATCGTATCGCCGATATCGATCGTCGTCAGTCCGGCGATCATCACGATATCCCCCGCCTCGACGTGAGCGGCTTCCACGCGCTCCAAACCGCGGAAGGTGAAAAGCTTGACGACGCGGCCGGTCTCGTTCTTACCATCGATGTTGCGCATAATGACCGTGTCATTCACCTTGAGCTTCCCCTCATACACGCGAGCGATGGCCATCCGTCCGACGAAATTATCATAGCCGAGATTGAACGGCTGCGCGCGAAGCGGGCTCTCGGTATCATTCTTGGCGACCGGTACGCGCTCCAGGATCGTATCGAGAAGCGGCGAGAGGTCTTTGCTTTCATCTGCGAGAGCAAGCTTGGCGATGCCTTCGCGGGCGATCGCATAGACGACTTTGAAATCCAGCTGCTCATCGCTGGCACCCAGATCCAGGAACAGCTCGTAGACCATCTCTTCCACTTCCTTCGGGCGGGCGGCCGGCTTGTCGATCTTGTTCAACACTACGATCGGTTTCAGGCCGAGTTCGAGAGACTTCTTCAGGACGAAACGCGTCTGGGGCATCGGACCCTCCTGCGCATCGACGACCAGCACGACGCTATCGATCGAACGCAGGACGCGCTCCACTTCCGAGCCGAAATCAGCGTGTCCGGGGGTATCGACGATGTTGATTTTCGTCTCTTTCCAGAACAAGGAGGCGTTCTTGGCATAGATCGTAATGCCGCGCTCGAGTTCGAGGGCGTTGGAGTCCATCGATGCCCCATCAGCGGCCACCATCCCTGTCTGGCGCATCAAAGCATCCGTCAAGGTCGTCTTGCCGTGGTCAACGTGCGCGATAATGGCGATGTTTCTGATTTCCATACGGACAAAAAATTGTATCATTGAAAAAAGGCGTCTCAACGCCTTGGAATGCTTCTGCACTGTACCTCATCGGCGCGGCTTTGTCAATCTTGCACGAAGCAGGGTCAACGAGGAGCTCCGCGGTCGAGCACATTGACACGGTTTTCCGCTGTCATCAGGGCATCATACGCGCTTTTTTCTCCGGTATTTACCGCGTTGATCGCTTCCGCGAAAATCGTCTCGACTCCCTCCGGATTGCCCTGATACCAGTTGCGCGCGATGAGATTGCCCGCCGCAAAAGGCGCCAGCCTCACATCGCTCTTCTGCGCCTCGATCAGGTCGCGGCGCGCGGCCGGCTTGCTCGTCTTGTCGAGATATTTCTTCGTCGGATCGAAACTGAGAGGGAAATCCTTGGAAGTGCCCGCGAGACCATTCACCAGCGTGATCGTGTTTCTCGGATGCGGGAACGCCAGGTAACTGAGCAGCTGCCAGGCTTCGTGCACGCGGAGCGTATTCTGCTTCACCGGATCGGCTGCCACAGTCGCCGTCTGCCCTGCCGACGCAGCCGGATCTTCGGTGGCCTTATTCTTCGCGACGGCGAAGCCCCAATAATTGGCGACATTCACCGGCGCGGAGCCGGCAAACTGCGGCAGAGGCGCTACGCCGAAATTGAGCTTGGCATTCTTCTGCTTGATCGTCGCATACTGCCAGGAATAATTCACCATCATCCCAAGCGTACCTTCATAGAACGCATCGATAGAATAGTGCAGGCGCGGATTCCAGGAATAGAACCCGGAACCGATGTTCGCAAACTGGGTATAGAACTCCAGGGCTCTGGTGCTGTTCCTATCGGTGAAATCGGCGCGCCCTTGTCCTGCTTGCCCGATACCCGACCCCATCTGCAGCAAGAGCGCCGTCAGGATGTCCGTGGAACGATTGATATTGTAGGCCGTACCGAGCGCCGCGGCGGACTGAGTGAGATTGCCGAACTGATCGATACGGTTGAGCTTGTGCAGGTCGTCGAGCAGCTCCTCCCAGGTCGCGGGCGGCTCTGCAATACCGGCCGCATTGAAGAGATCCTTGTTGTAATAGAGGGCCAATGAATCCGCGGACAGCGGCACGCCGTAGATCTTGTTCTCCGTACCGATGAAATCGGACGCCACGACATCGACGAACGCATCCCGGTATTGCTTCTCGGTCACCATCGTGTCCGGTGCCGGAGCGATCTTGTCTTCGAACGCGCCACGCCACGCATTGCGGATCATAAAGATATCCGGCCCCTTGCCGGCCGCGAGCGCGTTCAGAAGGTCTTCCTTATATGTCTCTATCGGCAGCTTGCGATAAACGATCTCGCCGACATAGGGATTGAGCCTCCGGTATTCATTGAAAACCTCCGTGTAGGCATCGCTGTCATCGAATATCCCCCACATCTCGAGCTTCACCTGATACGTTTCCGGCGGCGCGCTTTTGAAACCGCAGCCGGACAGTAAAAGAGCACCGAACACGACCGACGCCAAAGAGAGAATTTTCTTTTTCGAAAAAAATCGCATACCCGGTAGTGAAACTTCGAATACGAAGTTGTTGGAAAAAAATTATTATGCTTGGCTGATGAGACTACGCGCTAAATCCGTGTACTAGGCTGTTGCGAAGAGAAATATTTTCGAAGTTCTACTACCGGGCATAGCAGGATTATTTTTTCACCAGGAAAGCATAGTGGAACCCGCCGACATTGAGCTCTTTCTCGACGGCCAGATCGACCGCCTCGACCAATACGCGGAGTTGCTCGGGACTGACGCGAAGTGACGCATCCGGACCCACGAGCGTTTCCTTGGGATTCCATTCCATCAGAATGGCGTGCCCGCCGGGCTTGAGAACGCGCGAGACTTCGCGCAAGATGATGTCTTTGTCCTTGTTCTGGAACAGGATGTCTTTGATGACCACCCAGTCCATACTCTGCGGTTCCAAGCCCGACCCGTTCGCCTGTTCGAGATTGGCGCGTTTGGTGGTGATATTGCCGAGATTGAGCGTCTTGGCACGGCTGGCGACTGCTTCGAGAGCCGATGGCATCACGTCGAACGCATACACTACCCCTTCCGCACCGATTTGTTTCGCGAATTCGAAAGAGAAAAATCCCGAGCCGCATCCGAAATCCGCGACCTTGCTGCCAAGCTCGACATTCAATTGATTCACGATAGCGGACGGGTCGGCAAACGTCAGCGCCAATGGAGCATCCATAGGAAGAAGTTTAATGTTTCTTTTGTCTTGATAACGCTTCCATTGTACACCAAAAAGGCTGGGAATCAAAGCAGCCCCACACTCACTTCCGTTCGATTTTGAGTATTCGCACAGTCTTTGTATAAGAGTACCTCATCAATAGAACGCTTGATCAATAAGTGGAAGCAAAAAACTTAACGAAAGTGAGTGCGGGGTTGATTCCGAAGCTGTTTTCCTGTACAACAAGAAAGTGGCAGGATAACAGTTTTTTCGTCAGCACCAACTGACCGTATGGAAGCGTGGCCGAGTGGTTGAAGGCACCGCTCTCGAAAAGCGGCATACCGGCAACGGTATCGGAGGTTCGAATCCTCCCGCTTCCGCCATAACAAAACCGCTCCGGCATATCGGAGCGGTTTTTTTTATTTGTATCCGTCAGATACAAGAGCTAGTACCCGGGGATGTCCACACCGTCGGGCAATTGCCCCTTGAAATCTTCGAGGGTTTCCATAGTCTTCTTGATCATCTCGCACTGATCGACGAACTCGATATCGGTCGGAACCGAGAAATCTTCGCTGGCTGCCGCTTCGCACTGCACATCCTGGGCGGTATCGAGTGATTCCTGGACATTCTGCGGCGCCGTGCTATCCCCAGCTGTCATTTGCGCGGCTTGCTGCCCCAGTGCTTCCATACAGGATGCGACCATCTTCCAGCCCTGCTTCTTTGCGCCGGTGGTCCAGGTATACTGCGTCTCTCCATCGAACAGGCCGTACACCGTTTCTCCATTCATTTCAGAAGTGAATTTGAATTTCTGCCCATCGACGAAAACCGTCGATGAGGCGCCGCTGCCATCCGCCAAGGCATACGTGCATTTCATCTTCTTCCCGACTCCCATAGCGTCCTTGATAGAACCGATGACGCCGGAGGTCGCTGTCTCAGAAAGCGCATCGCCGCTTTTCTCTGACACCTGTGACCCGCCCCTTTTCTGCATCAGATACCACCCAGCTCCCGCGAGAACGATGAGCGCCAGCACGATAGGCACAAGCTTTTTCATATGTCGTGGATATATTATTTATACGCTTCCAGTATATCACTTTTTGCACGATACTTCAGTACCCGGCCGGGGTGCCGGCTGGCAGCGTCTCTTTCGTCCGCTCTATCATCTGTGCGCTTTGCTGCATCATCTCGCACTGATCCGTGAATGTCACATCGGTCGGGAGCGAAAAGTCTGCAGATGGCGCAGCCTCGCATTTCGCATTGTCTGCAACCGCGGAGCTCGCCGGATTATCCCCGGGCGTGATGTCGAACTGATCGATATCGTTCACCTGCGGCGTACCTGACGGAGCAGCAGCCTGCAGGCTCTTGAGGCACGCTTTGCTTACCTTGAAGCCCTCCTTCGTAGCAGTGTCCCAGGAATACTGATTCTCATCGTCGACCAGCACGTATTTTTTCAGGGTGCCGATCTCTATTTCTGATTTGAATGTCGTACCGTCGACATACACCGTCGAAGTCACTGCCGCATCTCCGCTGCCAGCGACAGTATACATACACCGCATTTTCTTGCCGAGTCCCATCGCGTCTTTGAGCAGATTCGCCACCGAGTTTTTTTCTTCCTGCATACCCTGGGGCGCCGTTGTTTTATCCGGAAGAGTCGCGGTTTTCTTCGCCGGCAGCGCAGGAGCATCCTTTTTCAGGGTCAGAAACAGCGCTCCGCCGATCACGATAATCGCTGCCGCAATAAGGATGAGAAATTTTTTCATATTTATTTCAAGACACTATTTAATTGCTCTCAGTATATCATATTTTTACGCTCAGCGAGACAAAAAACATACTGTCAAGATATCGATCGCGCGGGTTTACAATAAGCCAAAATCGTGATACGGTGAGCAGGCAGACTGTTGTCATTGCCTATGTTTGGTTTTATCCAAGAATTGTCTCCCTCAATCGTGTACGGAAGCCTCGGCGCGCTTATTCTGGGCGAAATACTGCTTGGCGGCATCTGTCTCTTTCTCTGGGTACGGAACAGACACCTGGAGCGGAAACTACGCACGTTTTTTTCCGGCAAAGACGCCAAGGACCTGGAACAAATTCTTCTCGATCAGCTTCACGAGACCCGTGAGTTCGATCATGAAATCCAAGAGCTCTTCGAAATCTCCAACCGCCTGCGCGAGCTCGGAATGAAGAGCATCCACAAGACCGCCGTGCTGCGCTTCAACCCGTTCAAGGAGGTCGGCAGCAACCAGAGCTTCTGTATCGCGCTCCTCGACGGCAAGAATTCCGGCATCGTCCTGTCATCGCTCCACACCCGCGAAGGGACGCGCGTCTATGCCAAGCCCGTCATTTTAGGCAAAGAAAGTGCTTTCCCTCTCACCGAGGAAGAAAAAACGACCATCAACCAAGCCATCCAAGGCAAACCGGCCACCGTATAACCCTCTTTATTTGCTTACCCCCGCACCACGCGCTATGCCCGAAGAAGAAATCGTCCCAAAACAACCGGTCTCCATCCCCGCTTCCGTCACAGTCAAGAAACTGAGCGAGCTTCTGCGTCTGCCGGTGGCGACCATCATCACGGAACTGATGAAGAACAATATCCTCGCGAGCATCAACGAAGAGGTCGATTTCGATACGGCGAGCATCATCGCGGATGACTTGGGCTTCGAGGCTACTCCTGCCGAAGAAGCCGTCGAGGAAGGGCGGCTCACGATCGAGGGTCTCGACCAGCTTATCGCTCTGGAAAAGGATTCCGGCAAGAACCTCTCTCCCCGTCCGCCTATCGTCACCATTCTCGGCCACGTCGACCATGGCAAGACAACGCTCCTCGATACCATCCGCAAAACAAGCGTCGCGGCGGGCGAAGCTGGCGGCATCACGCAGCACATCAGCGCCTACCAGGTGAAAAAACACAAGCAGCTCATCACGTTCGTCGATACGCCCGGGCACGAGGCGTTCGCGGCGATGCGCAAACGCGGACTGACTATCGCTGACATCGCCATTCTCGTCGTCGCGGCCGACGACGGCGTACGCCCGCAGACCAAAGAGGTCATCGAGTACCTCAAGGAGCACAAGCTCCCCGTCATCGTCGCCATCAACAAGATCGACAAGCCGGATGCCAAGCCGGAGCGCGTGAAACAGGAGCTCGCCGAGCACGGCATCCTCTTCGAAGAATGGGGCGGCGAAACGATGTGCACCGAGATCAGCGCCAAGAACAACATCAACATTGACAAGCTGCTCGATAACATCCTGCTCCTCGCCGAAGTCGAGGATTTCCGCGCCGATACCAAGCGCGACGGTTTGGCGATCGTGCTCGAATCCAACCTCGATCCCCAGAAGGGTCCTGTCGCGACCGCCCTCGTCCGCACCGGCACCCTCAAAGTCGGCCAGGATATCGTGGCCGGCGGCGCTTTCGGCCGCATCCGCCGCATCGAAGACTGGAGCGGCAAAACCATCGAAACAGCCGGCCCATCCGTACCGGCGACCATCTACGGATTCAATGTCGCCCCCCAAGTCAACGATGTCATCCAGGTCGTAAGCGGCAAGAGCCTGGCGCGCACGAAATCCAAAGAAGCCGGCGCCAAAAAAATGACCAAAATCCAGGAAGAAGACGGCGAGAAGCAGAAGCTCGCCGTCATCCTCAAGGCCGACGTGCAGGGATCGCTCGAAGCTATCGAGCAGATTCTCTCCGCCATACAATCCGATGAGGTGGCTCTCAATATCATCTCTTCCGGCGTCGGTGCCATCACCGAATCGGACGTGAAGATCGCCGAAAGCGCCCACGCCCTCATCCTCGGATTCAACAGCGAGCCGACCTCGGTCGCCAAACGGATGGCGGACGGGAGCGGCATCGAGATCGAGACATACAATATCATCTACAAGCTCGTCGAAGCGGTCAAGGAGCGCTTGACCTCGATGCTCGCGCCGGAAATCGTCCGGACGGATTATGGCCGTCTCTCGGTCCTCGCCATCTTCAAGACCGGCAAGCACGATATGATCGTCGGCGGACGCGTGAGCGAGGGCAAACTGATCCGCGGCTCGCTCATCGAAATCAAGCGCGATGACGAGATCGTGGGTCAAGGCAAGATGCAGAACCTCCAGCGCAACAAAGAAAACGCCGATGAAGTCGGCCAGGGCAACGAGTGCGGCGTCGTTTTCGAAGGCTCTGCCAAGATCCAGGTCGGCGACACGCTCATCTGTTACAAAGAAGAGGAGAAGAAGCGCACCCTCTAGAGAAGAAGGAATCAGGAATCAGGAATTGCGAATGACGATGAGAGGAAGATACCTATGATTTTTTCTCTTGATTCCTGATTCTCAATTCTTGATTCATTTTTTTGCCTTATGATCCAAAAGATTCCCCTTCCGGTACAAAACATTATCGTTACCTTGGGCAAAGCTCATTTTGAAGCCTTTGTGGTAGGCGGCTGCGTGCGCGACCTGATTCTCGAACGCATGCCCAAAGACTGGGATGTGACCACCAACGCCACGCCCGAGCAGGTGCTCGAGCTCTTCCCGGAGAGTTTCTATGAGAACGAGTTCGGCACGGTCGGCGTCAAGGTCCCCCGCTTTCTCGCTACGACCTCTCCCGACTACGAGAATGACATCATCGAGGTCACAACCTATCGCACCGAAGCGAACTACGAGGACCTGCGCCGCCCGAGCGCCGTCCATTTCACCCTCTCTCTCAAGGAGGATCTGGCGCGCCGCGACTTCACGATCAACGCCATCGCGTACGGACCGGCAGCCGATGGAAAGTGGCAGCTCGTCGATCCTTTCGATGGAAGCGCAGATGTGACAAAAAAAATCATCCGGACCGTCGGCGATCCGGCAGAGCGCTTCAATGAGGACGCCCTCCGGCTGATGCGCGCCATCCGCTTCTTCGCTGAACTGCGAGATCCGCAAGAAACCAAGCTCACCCATTCCTGGCATATCGAAGAAGCAACCTTTGCCGCGATCCAAAAACTGGCTGAAAATCTTGCTGCCATTTCTCAAGAACGCGTGCGCGATGAGCTCGCCAAAATCATCCTTTCCGATAGCCCGATGGAGGGCATCCAGATGCTCCACGACGGAGGGCTGCTCCGCTTCATCCTGCCAGAACTGGAAGTCGGGATTGGCGTGTCCCAGAACCTCCACCATATCTATACGGTCTGGGAACACAATCTCCGGGCACTGGCGACCTGCCCTTCGAAAAAACTCGAGGTGCGTCTCGCCGCCCTCCTCCACGATGTCGGCAAACCGCAGACGAAGCGCGGCGAGGGCTACAATGCCACTTTCTACAACCACGATCATGTCGGCGCGCGCATCGCCGAGAAGATGCTCACGCGCCTGCGTTTTCCCAAGGCGCTCGTGAAAAAAGCGACGCTCCTCGTCGACAATCACCTCTTCTACTACAATGTCGACGAGGTCACCGAAGCCTCCGTCCGGCGCCTCATCAAGCGCGTCGGCCTCGAGAATATGGACGACTTGATGGCGGTGCGCATCGGTGATAGACTGGGTTCCGGCGTCCCCAAAGCCAAGCCCTACAAGCTGCGCCATCTGGAATATATGATCGAAAAGGTCTCCCGAGACCCGGTGTCCGTGAAGATGCTCGCCATCAAAGGCACCGATCTCATCGAGGAACTCAAGATCCCGGCCGGCCCGAAAATCGGGGCGATTCTCGATGTCCTCCTCGCGGAAGTCATCGAAGATCCGAACCTCAATACGAAGGAAGTGCTGCTCAAGCGAGCCGATACGCTCAAAGCAAGCCCTATCGAGACGCTCCGCACGCATGCCGAAGAAAAGATCGAGGAAAAACGGGCGGAAGACGACCAACAGATCAAGAAAAGACACTGGGTCGAATAAGAAGATTCGGGGTGTGGTATAACGGTATTACGCACGATTCGGGTTCGTGTAATCCGGGTTCAATTCCCGGCACCCCGACTGAATACTTGTTTTCTAAAAAATCATCGTTCTGTATCCGACTTGAGCGCGACTCGAGAGCAGAGCGGGCACGGATCCATCCCGATGAATCGGGATGGAGAGCGCCGCTCTCGCGTCAGTCCGAACCACGCCGGGGTTCGGACGGCGATCAAGTCTGGATCGGAACTGATGATTTTAAAAAACTCGAAAAAACTATAGGCATATGCGCATCATCATCGAGGCTATCACGGAGAATCCCGTCTCGCTCTTGCGGCGGGCCGGCTACGTTTTTCAGCACGAAGAGGATGGCGAAAAAAGCTTCGTCCGCGTACTCGCGAGTGCCGGCTATCCGCGCTTTCACTGCTATGCCAAGCTCGACAAGGTGACGCTTACGGTCAATTTTCATCTCGACCAGAAGAAGCATACGTACGGAGAGACCACGCGCCATCACGGAGAATACGCGAATGACGGTCCGGTCAGAGAAGAAGTAGGGCGGCTCCTGCAGCTATTCGGTGACAAAGCGAAAATAGCATAGGTATGACGCCTGGGTGAGGTAGCATGCCTGCCCGCCACGTTTCGCAAACAAGCTTGCTTACATAGCGATACGGGAGGGGTAGACACGCCTACTAAAAAATAATGCGACGGGCAGGTGGTGGAATGGTATACACGCCAGTCTTAGGAACTGGTTCCGCAAGGAGTGAGGGTTCGAGTCCCTCCCTGCCCACAACAAGAGGCATCGGCACCGATAAAAAACCACTCGTCTTTATCGGAGGGCGGTTTTTTATCAATTGAAAGATCAATTCTTAATCTTGCCAGAATACAATCCCACGTCGCTGATCCATTTCTTGACGCTCTTTGAGCTATGGCCATCGCAGCTCCAGCCGCACTTCCACACGATGAGCTCCGCCGGCGTATCGAATTTGTATTCCTGTATCAGGGTGTCCAGCCGTCCGCCGACGACGCCGATAGCTTCCTCGGGACTGGCGAAACAGCCGTGCCCCATCGCCATACCGCGGCTTCCCTCTCCGCGATACCCCCAGTAATTATAACAATCCGCGCCGTCCTCCGATCGCGGTATGCGCTTGCCCCAGTTGCTTTCTTTCTTGGCGATACCGACGAGGAACGCCGCCGTCGTTTTTTTGTGCGTTGCGATATACGGCGCCATCGTTTCGATCGGATAGCCTGCCACCACTTTGCGCACGCGGCTCTCGAGCACTATCTGCCGATCCGGCTGAGAAGGCGGCGCGATAGAGAGCGTGCTCGTGCGCCAGCAGGCGCCGTAGAGCAGCCCCGTGATGACCATTCCGAGCGACAGGATGATGCCGAAAAAGACGTTGTGAGACAGCGTCACAGTCGTCAGATTGACTGGCTTTTTTTCCGGCTCGTTTTGCTGGTTTTTGGGAGTCTTTTGGTGCGGCATAATCTGAAAAAATGGCTTATAAAAAGCAAAAACGGGTACCCGTTCGAGCACCCGCTTCTTCAGTTCTACATTCATTATAGCACGTCTCGGCCAAAAAATCAACCCCGCCTCTCGCGAGAGGCGGGGCGGACCCCGCTATTCTTTCACAGTAAACCGCGGTCTGATGAAAAACCAATAATACGAAACGAGGAGCAGCGTGACGTTGGGGATGAAGATGATCGGGTGGCTCCACGGGATGCCATCGATACGTAAATCCGAGAGTGGCCACAGAAACGGCGTGGGGAAAAATATGTAGGCGTGGGTCGGGATATCGACTAGTATGTGGAGTCCCCACGCCGCCAATTCATAGAGCGGTTTCTTCCGGAACCACCACACCAGGGCGAACACGGCCGCGAACACGATCAGGCTGTGCGTGAGATCATAGAGGTTGTGCACATAGATCGGGATCTGGCTCGGATCAGGCGGCTCGCCCGACTTCCAATCGGCGTGGCTGTTCAATCCCAAGAACGCGGCGGCCATATAAGTCCCGAATGAGAATAAATCGGGTGCGATGCCGAAAAAGAAAGCCAGCCAAAAGCTTTTCCGGGTGCTCCGCCCGAACGCGAGCGACCCCCACAATCCGTGTGATACGATATCCATATCCGTATAGTACCTTTTTCAGCCCGAAAATTGAAGACTCTCTACAGGCTTTCTTCGAGACCGATGCTCTTCAGGAAAGAGGCGCGTGCGGAACCCTTCAGCAGGCGGGATTGCCCGGACTTCAGCGCGCCGAGGTGCACCCCCATAATGCGCGTGCGCACCAGTTTCTCTACCGTCAGATGCACCGCATCGAGCATCCGCCTGATCTGGTGCTTCTTGCCTTCGGTCAGGACGATCGAGAGCGTGTGCGGGCCGAGTATCTGCACCCGCTTGGCAGTCAGTCGTTCGTCGTCATTCTCGATGCCCGCCTCGAAAATCATCTTCACGCTGGGAAGGATTTTCTCACGGACGGTCACCAGATACTCTTTCTCGTGAGCATAGCGCGGATGGAGCAGCCGTTCCGTCACACGGCCGTCATCGGTGAGTAGTATGAGCCCTTCGGAGGCCTTGTCCAGGCGCCCGAGCGGAAAGAGTCCCGCGAAGCCGGAGATATCTCCGATCGAAGACTCCTCCCCCTGCGGCGAATGCGTGATGACGCCGCGCGGCTTGCAGTACGCGACATAGGTAAATTTTTTGGAAGCGGTTTTCTTGTCTTTGAGCACTTCGACCCGGGTCTCGGCGCTTGCCACGCGATCGCCGAGTTCGGCTCTTTGGCCATTGATGAGCACCAACCCCCGCGCGATAAGGTCATCGGCCGCGCGGCGAGTCACCAATCCACGCAGAGCGAGGTAGCGGTTGATCCGGATAGGAAAGATTATTTCTTCTGTCATAGTCCACTCGTCGTTCGCCTGTGCGGCCGGCTTATAATCCAGGAAGTATGCCAGGGTTTGCGCGAAAAGTCAATTATGCGAAACACTGTTGGCACCGGCAGCCGGCAGGCTGGATGACGCCTTCGAAATAGCTTGTGCCGTAGTCGTAGGTCAATTCCTCGCCCACTTTGATGTTTTTCCTGGCGACGATGAAAACGCGCCCGCGACGATTGATCGCTTCGCAATTCGGACGGCAGGAATGATTGATATAGCGGGCGGTATTGGAGCGCGGGCTGCCATCGATGTCGCAGCGGCTGCTCACGTTGAAGATATAGCGATTGTTGAGCGTGTCGCCGACACTGGTCGGAATACGCTTGCCGACGTACTCGATGATCGTTTTCCCACGCTTGATCGGCGCCGCTGCAAACAATCCAAGACCGGCCTGGGAACGCTTCACTTGTATATACGAAAATTGCTGCTCTGGCATAACATAATGATAAGAGAATAGAACCAACAAAAAATCGCCCGCAAGGACAATCTGAGAGATATTATTTTGACAAACGATAGTCTACCAGAAGATACCAGAAAGGTCAAGAAATGGGTACGCTATGTCCGGCGATCCTTTTTCTGCCATTCGCTGACGCGGCCAGCCTTTCTTTCGACGATACTCGCTTTGCGGAGCGATCGGGCATTGGATGCCGGCACGAGAGGAAAATGACGGGCGGTATCGAGGGTATCGGCGATATGCCACATGTCTTCATCGGCCGTGACCCACTCCGTACCGAACCGCTTGAGCGAAAACGGCCGCGAATAGCTCTGCAGCGTCTTCTGCCCCGTGTCGTTCATAAAGTATTCGTGGAAGTACGATAACGCGAGCTCGCGCGTCGTGCGGTATATCGGATCACGGAACCGGAGCACCCCGTGGTTGGTCTTGCTGATGGCGCCCCAGTAGCCGTTCTTCTTGTAGAGCGCAACGACGTGGTCATAATCGACCGGCCGCGTCTTCAGATCAAGAAGGAGCGGCTCCGCGCCGTGGAACCAGAGCGCGGCAGCCGCGAGCAGCGCTCCTTCGATGCAGTGCGCTTTTCCTGCCTGAAGCACCTGGCGCGGCGAATGGCAGGTATCGCCCCGCTTCTCGTAATTGAACGGCAGCGTATCGAGGTAATCCTGGATTTTGCCAGGCGAAGACAGTCGGCGAAACAGCGCCAGTTCTTGAGAGGAAAGTCCGAGCATCACATAAATATCTTGCAGCGAATATATATTTCAGGCCAGGAGCACGCCTCCATCGGCCACGACGATCGATCCGGTCATATAGGACGAGCCATCGCTCGCGAGAAAAAGCGCGATCGTCGCCATCTCATCGGGCTGTGCCATCCGCCCCATCGGGATCTTGGCCGCGAAAGCGGCAGTATCGGTCGCGGTCGTTTGGATAGCGCCGCCAGTCAGATGCTCCACTCCTTCGGTCAGCACCCCGCCGGGAGCGATCGCATTGACGCGGATGCCGTACTTGGCTACTTCGAGAGCGAAATTTTTCGTGAAACCCCAGACGCCGTGCTTGGACGCGTCATAGGCCGCCAAGCCGACCATACTCGGATGAAGCGCATCGACAGAGGCGACATTGATGATAACGCCGGCAGATTTTTCTTTCATCACACGCGCCGCTTCGCGACAGCAGAGAAAGACGCCGCGCCCGTTGACGGCCTGCACTTTCTCCCAGAGCGCGAGATCCATATCCAGTACCGGGACGCTCGGATAGATGCCGGCGTTGTTCACGAACACATCGATCGTGCCGAATGCCTCGACAGCCGCAGCGATGAGATGCTTCACGTCGCCCTCGGAGCTGACATCGGTCTTGACGAAGAGCGCCCGCTTGCCCTCCGCTGCGATAGCCGCTACTTTCTCTTCGCCGGAGGCCGCATCGATATCCGCGATGACGACATTCGCTCCCGCTTCCGCGAAGCGTTTCGCTATCCCATACCCGATACCCATCGATCCGCCCGTCACCACGACGGTCTTGCCCGTGAAATCAAACAATTGCCCGATGGTTTTTTCCGACATATGCGTTTTTTATTCGAATTATTTCTTCCTCCGTCACCAGAATAACCCCTGCTTCCATATTACCATAAAAAGCGGAGCGGGCTTGCCAAGCGGGGCAAGAGTGCTATACTCGACACGTGATATTAAAAATCATGGCAAAAGCGCGTACTTTCTTGCCAGAAAGTGGCATAGCGAAGTACAGAAGCGCTCTTTTGCTTCATTCAAGCACTGTTCCTTACAAGGAGATTGACGATGAAAAAGCTACTAGCTGTACTGACGGCATTCGGCCTATCCTGCTTCGCAACCGCTGCATCTGCCGAAGATGCTTTGATTGCCGGAGCTTATTACGACAGCGGCGATAGCGATGTCACCTACTGCCGGTCACTGGAAGACACAAAGAGGTTGGCAGAACTCTCCGCCACAGACACTGTTCAAGCTGATACATTTCTCGGTATAAAAAATCGAGAGGCATTATGCACAGTCAAGCCGGCAGCGTTCTCTATCATCCGAGAGGCGGCTGTATACCACGGTGCCAATGGAACGGTACGGGTGGTAGAAGTCGAGGCAGCCAATGGTCATCACTATATCATCACCGGTAAAGAAGTAAGATTCTGCCTGATTGCTGGCGCACGTTATGAAAGCGAAGCCTACTACTGTCACTTTCAGAAAGATGCTGATCAGCTAGCAGAATCCTTGGTTGATAACACTGGTACTGACGAGGCTGACACGCTCCTCAATAGCAAACGGGATGCCGGACTCTGCAACGCCAGTACTATCACCTTTGCTGTTGTCGGGGAAGTGTCTGTCCACACTGGCAAAAAAACAGTGCGTATAGTAAAAGTTTTTTCTGCGGACAACGACTTTCATTATGTTCTGACGTCATTGGAAACGATTGATTCCGCTTTACCAGGCGCGATGCCCGTCTCACATGATGTCAGCGGTATCCCGGAAGACCTCCAAAATGTTCCCTGAGTATCGGCAACGCCGTTGACCCGCCCCCGAATTTTTCCGGGGGTGCTTTTTTTACATTGATTGTCCCAGGCCTTTCGCTATTGGATGACGATCTTTCCCCTCATTTCCATATGCCCCTCTCCGCACCAGACTGAACAGAAAAACTCGAATGTCCCTGCCTTGCTAGCGGTGAACTCTACGACTGCCCCATCGGAAGGAATATCCTGATTGACCCCGAGATCGGGAATAACCAAGCCATGCAACACATCGGCATTATGGACAATGAGACGGACAAGCTCGCCTTTCTTGGCGGTGATAGTCGCTGGCTCCCACGCATATTGCCTTACCCCCATATGGATGGTTCTTTCCGTTCTTCCATTTACCACCTCCGTGCTAGGTGGAGGGAAGTTTGCGAAATCTGAACCCAGCCCCTTTGGGGGAAGTGCTGACAAGGATACCGGGGAAGGCGTGCTTTGCTCTTCAGTTACTTCAGGTATATTCTCCCGGCTCGTTTCTTGCCGCGGGTCTGATGTATTGATAGAAACAGGGACTGAACGAGATACGGGGCTTTGCTCCTGTCCAAAAGATTTCTCTGGTTTCTCTCCGTCTCTTGAATCAAAGGATGTATAGACCCACCACGAAACGCCTTCCATAAGAGCGAGTACTAGAACGATAATAACGATTCCTTTCTTCATAGAAGTCTTCCCGGTTAAGTTCTGAGTTCCGATTCAACTCGTTTCAGCAATACGGCATTCGTTGCAACAATTATCGACGAAATACTCATAAGCAGCGCCGCAAACTCCGGGCGAAGCATAATGCCGAAACTCGGGTACAAAATGCCGCCCGCAACCGGTATGGCGAGGATATTGTAGATAGAAGCCCAGAAAAGATTCTGTTTCATCTTGCGGACCGTTGCCTTGCTCAATGTTATAGCTCGCAGTATATCTAACGGATCAGATTTCATAAGAACAACCTTCGCTGTCTCGATCGCAACATCCGTACCCGCACCGATCGCAATGCCTACATCCGATTGAGCGAGTGCCGGGGCGTCATTGACGCCATCGCCCACCATGGCCGTACATTTGCCTTCCTGCTGAAGTTTTTTGACATAGCTCGCCTTATCTTCCGGCATCACTTCTGCGAACACTCTTTCTATACCAATCTGACTCGCCACTTTCTCTGCCGTCATTGTGTTATCGCCTGTGATCATCACAATCTCAATGCCTAATTCTTTGAAACGCCCTATCGCTTTTACCGCATTGGGTTTTATCGGATCAGCCGCCCCGATAACGGCCTTAACAGCGCCATCAACGGCAAGGATCATGATGGTCTCTCCTCGTTCCAGAAACTCATTGATTTTTTGTCCCAAAACGCCCAAGTCAACATTGCTTTCTTTCATAAGCTTCGTCGTACCGATGAGCACACGTTTCCCATCAACAACTGCTTTTACTCCTAAACCGGAAAGGTTCTCGAATGTATCAACTGACCCTGGCACAGTCAGCCCGCGTTTTTTGAGCTCATCGAGCACCGCGCCTGCCAAGGGGTGCGATGATTTCGCTTCGGCTGCCCCGACGAGACGAAGCGCCTCATTTGAATCAAAACCCTCTACCGTGGCTATATCAGTTACTTCCGGCTTTCCTTCGGTGAGCGTACCGGTTTTGTCGAGTACGATAGCTTGAATTTTTGATACTTGTTCAAGGGTTGGAGCATCCTTGATAAGGATATTGTATTTGGCACCGAGGCCGGTACCGACCGCGACAGCCGTCGGAGTAGCCAGCCCCAGAGCATCCGGGCAGGCGATGACAACCGTAGCGATGGCAAAGGAGAGCGCCAAGAGGAGCGGTGAGCCGACGATAAAATACCAGATAATAAAAACCGAAAGTCCTGACCCGACAGCCGCAATGACCAAGTATTTTGCAAACCTGTCGGCAATTCTTTGCCCGGGAGCTTTTGAATTCTGTGCCTCTTCAACCATGCGGACAATCTGGGCGAGAGCAGTATCAGAGCCTATTTTTGTTGCCTTGAATCTTACGGAACCAACGGTGTTGATTGACCCTCCAATCACCTGATCGCCGGTTTTTTTGAAAGCAGGAGTTGATTCTCCGGTGACCAGCGCTTCATCAATAGCCGTCTCGCCTTCTATGATTTCGCCATCGACAGGAACTTTGTCACCTGGCTTCAGAATAATAATATCTCCGAGTTCTATCTTTGCAGTAGAAACGAGCATTTCTGTGCCGTCCTTAAGAACTCTTGCTTGAGGCGGCACGAGATTGAAAAGCGCTTGCAGGGCATCGGTTGTCCCGCGCCGAGACTTCATTTCCATCCAGTGGCCAAAAAGAACGAAAGTGATGAGCATAGCAGCCGCCTCATAGTAGGAATCGGCGCTGCCGATCACAGTAAGTAAAACACTGAACCCATAGGCTGCCGTAATACCGACAGCAATGAGCACCGCCATGTTGAGCGTCTTATTCTTCAGCGCAAAATATGTCGAGTAGAGGAAAATCCAGCCCGAATAGAAGAATACCGGCGTGGTAAGAAGAAAAAGAAGCCACGGAAGAGGTAGCGGGGACGGAAGGCTGAGCCCGAGAAATTCTGTGCCGAGGGGCGAGTAGAAAATGATCGGTATGGTTAATATGAACGCAAAGAAAAACTTATTTCTAATATCAATTTCCATAAGACGTGCCATCTCCCGCCCGGCCAGCCCGGTATGATCCATGCCCATAGTCATTGACATGCTTATTTTCAACTTTCCCCAGAACCCCATTTTGGATGGGTCACCCATCACATGGCCGGCATAAGTATCGGGCTCGGTTTTTATTTCCTCTTTCTCCATAAGCGTCATCCCGCATTGAGGACAGCTACCGGGCATATCCTGCCGCACCTCCGGATGCATCGGGCAGGTATATTGTTCTTTTGTATGCTCGTGATGATTCATACTGTTTTATTACCAAATGAAGCAAGTGAAACGAAAGTTTACTTTCGTTTCCCTGCCTACCGGCAGGCAGGCGAGCGCAGTGCCGGTAACATCGGGGCAATACCCGTTATTTGTTTTCGGGTCCATGATCATGACCGCTGTGACTGCCATGATGCATAAACAGATGCATGAAGAGGCAGCCAAGCAAAAATGCGAACGGCAGATATGGCAGCAGATGCTGGCCATGATCAGCGATGAGATAGATTCCGGTGATCACCAAAAGGCCGATCAGAATGTACCGGGTGCGCGAGCACGATGCACTGTGAGCGTGATTGTCCATACATTGTGTTATTTTTCCTCCAAGCTGGAATTGTGCATCCAGACAATATAAGAACCGAAAATCACCGAAAGAATTCCCAAGAGTACCGCTCCCCAGACGGCGCTTCCGAAGCTGCCCCAGATAAAGCCAGGGATCATCTCAAAGAGCGTGTGATGCAATTCCAGCCCTCTTGGCGTGCGCCACGGCAAGTACCCGCCAACGAGACAGAGTACATAGGCAATCTCCGATCCGACTACACATTTCCAAACATAGGATGATAGCGAGAGTTCTTGCATAAAAGCGATGTAAAATATTAGTTATTGAAACAAAACTTTTCCATTATACCGCGTCGATAGCTCTCTTTAATTTCTCTTCCGCCTCTCCTAGGCCGTAAGGTCTTTTTTTATAGACTCGAATTCATCTTTCTTTATTTCTCCTTTGGCATAGCGCTCACGGAGCGTCTTCAGAGCCGCATCTTCTTGCGGGATGCCGGAAGATTGATTGTTATTCTTTGATACTGATTGCACGAGCACGATAATGCCCCAAATAATCAATCCCCAGAAAATAAGCATCCAGAAGAATCCGAAACCGCCCATAAACCCGTACCCTCCTCCGAAATAATTTCCCATCATATATATTCACCTCCTTCGGTTATTTGATTATTTATTATGCGATAGAATCAAGCGCTGAAAGAATATGCTTTTCCGCTTCTTCTGCCACCGCTTCAAGCCCTTTCTTCTGTACGACTTGCGCCATCAGGTTCGGCTTCTGGACAGCGATATGCACGATACCGCCCTTCTCATACACGATCACATTGCACGGCAAGAGCAGTCCGATCTCGGTTTCTATCAGAAGCGCCTGATGCGCCAATGCCGGATGGCACATCCCGAGAATCATATACGGCTCCATATCCGCGCCCAATTTCTCTTTTAGCTTGGCCTGCACATCGATCTCGGTCAGCTGGCCGAATCCCTCAAGCGCCAACACTTCCTTCACTTTCGCTACCGCTTCCGCGAACGGGAGCGCTACTGTCTTGGTAAACCCATAATTCGTCGTTTCCATATGATTGTTGCCCTGTTATGTATTATCTACCGGTTTTGTGCCGCACTCTCCGCTTCGTCGAATCTGATCTCTATCTTGTCCGTATCCCGCATATGATAGTTCATAAACTCGGTATTCTCTTGGCCATTCACCGCCATTGCAGTCAACGGGCCGAAGTCATCGGGATTCTTGCCCCAGTTTTTGAAAAACTGTCCGAGCGTCGTATCTTGCCGACGGACCAATCCCTGAAATTCAAGGTGAATGACTCCATCCGCATCGTGCGTGTGCACCGGCTTGTGCACCGACCCGATGCCGATGTCCTTCGGGATATCCTGTTTCACCCCTTTGACATACAGCGTCAGCTGCGAGTGCCAGTGGATGCCGTTCCGTGAAATTATCTCGTCTTCCTGAAGCGGCGGCAGTGTCGCGACATACCACACAAGTGTTCCGATGCTGCCAGCGACAAGCAGCGCACCAGCAGACCGCTTGATTATTTTCTTCAGCCGCTGTTTGCGCGATGCGCTTGCCTGCGTCTGCCTGCGCTGCTCGATTTCCAGCGCCCTGCGCTCCTGCTTCGACGGCTGTTCGACGGGTGATTGTGTATCCATATGTCAGTCATTATGTGATTACGTATTATTTTCTTATCTCGATTTTCCCCGTTTCCGTTCCTCGCATATCCTGCGCGCCGGAAAGCTTGGCAAATTGGAGGAACAGAAGCGAGAACGCGATAATCATAATGAATGGCGCCGCAAGCGAGAGCCAATTCCTCTTGCCCGGACGGAAAAAGCGCAGGAACAGCGAGTTGGTCACGACCGATACCGACGAGAGCGCCATCGCGAGCCCGGCAAGCTCCGGCTTCAGCACCAGGCCGAAATCGACGAACACCCGCGCCGCGATCGGGATGCCCATCACGTTGTAGAAGAGCGCGAAGAACAGATTCTGCTTGATCTTCCACATCGTTTCCCTCGAAAGTTCGAACGCCGTCACGACGTCGCGCAGATCGTTTTTCATCAGCACGATGTCGCCTGTTTCCATCGCCACATCCGTCCCCGCTCCCATCGCTATCCCCAGATCCGCCTGAGCGAGCGCCGGCGCATCATTGATGCCATCTCCAACCATCGCCACTTTGTTCCCTCGTGATTGCAGCGCTTTCACTTTGGCTACCTTGTCCTCAGGCAGAACACTCGCCATCACGCTCTCGATGCCAACCTGCGATGCGATCGCGCGCGCGGTGCGTTCATTGTCCCCGGTGATCATCCAGACTTCGAGCCCGAGACGTTGCAACTGCATCACGGCTTCTTTGGAAGTATCCTTGATGGTATCAGCAACCGCGATCGCTCCAAGTAGGGTCGTCCCGGCAGCGAGATACATCGCTGTTTTCCCCTCCGTTTCCAATCGAGCCACCGTACGTTCGATATCTGCCTCGAGAACGATCTGTTGGTCTTCCACGAGTCTGCTGTTTCCGAAAGAATATTCTTTGCCATCTATCGTCCCTCGCACGCCTTTGCCAGGTATGGCAGAAAAGCCACTCACATTCCGATTGGAGAGACTGCTCTTTTCGGCGTAGACGTAGATCGCTTCCGCCAGCGGATGCTCAGACTGTCGTTCGAGCGACGCGGCTACCGCGAGAATATCGTTTTCTGAAGTTTCTCCGAAAGATATGATGTCCGTCACTTCCGGCTGACCCTTCGTAAGCGTTCCGGTCTTGTCGAAGATGATTGCGGTGATATTCCTCGTCATCTCGAGCGGAACACCGCCTTTAATCAAGATGCCGTTCTCCGCTCCCTTGCCCGTCCCCGCCATCAGCGCCGTCGGCGTCGCGAGTCCCAGCGCGCACGGACACGCGATCACGATCACCGCCGTGAATGCCATCAGCGCGAACGAAAGCGTCGCACCGAGAAAGAAATACCACGAAATAAAAGTCAGTATCGCGATACCGATCACCGCCGGTACGAACCATGCCGAGATGCGGTCCGCGAAATCCTGGATTGGCGCTTTCGATCCTTGGGCCTCTTCGATGAGCCGCACGATATTGGCCAGCGTCGTCTCGCTCCCCACGCGCGTCGCCTCGAATTCGAAACTGCCGACCTTATTCACCGTCCCGCCGATCACGGTATCACCGGTATTTTTTTCGACCGGCAGGCTTTCTCCGGTAATCATCGACTCATCCACCGCCGAATGTCCTGATCGTACCACGCCGTCCACCGGGATCCGTTCTCCCGGACGCACCACCACGATGTCGCCATGCGCCACTGCTTCTACCGGAATATCTTTCGTCTCGCCATTTCTAACTACGCGCGCGGTTTTCGGCGCCAGTCCCATCAGTTTGCGGATCGCGTCCGACGTCCTGCCCTTGGTCCGCGCCTCAAGCCATTTGCCCAAGATCACGAACGTGATGAGGAACGCTGCCGTCTCGAAATACAGTTCCGGAATTTTTTCACCAGAAAGACCGACCAGAGAATTATTCCGTGCCACATACAGCCCATAATTCACCGCGCTGTACGCGAACGCCGTCGTCGTCCCTATAGCGATCAAGCTGTCCATATTGAACATTTTCATCCGGAGCGACGACCACATGCCTTTGTAAAATCCCGCACCGATCACAAACTGCACAGGCAGCGTGAGGAAAAGCGACACGATGCCCACATATGACAAGAATGCCGTCTCACCGAAAACATCGAAGAAATCGAACAGCATAAAGTAAAACATCGGGAGCGATAGGGTCAGTCCCCAGAGGAATTTCTGCCGATACTCATGCTCGACGCGCGCGCGTTTCTTTGTTTCATACTCGGTATCCCGCGGGTCGATCTCTTCCGCCGTATAGCCGGCCGCCTCCACGGCTTTTTTCAGTGCCGGTATACCGACTTGCGCGCTCTCGAACACGATGCTCGCTTTCTCCGTACCGATGTTCACATTCGCCTGCTTCACTCCCAGCACTTTTTTCAGCTGCCGTTCGATGATATTCGCGCATGAGGCGCAGTGCATCCCGCCGATGGAAAGCTGCACTCTTTTTTCTCCTTCTCCTGATGGTATTGTTTTCATAGACTTACGGATTATTCAATCACATTGATCGTGCCGCGGAACATCCCCATACTGCAGCTGAACGGAATCGGTCCCGATTTTTCCGGCACAAATTCGAACACGTTTTCACCCGGTTCGAGTATTTTCTGAATGCCGATTTTCGGCATCGTGAAGCTCGATGCGCATGTGTATGAATTCTCCGAATCGATGATGAGTTTCACCGGCCGCCCTCTCTTTACTGTCAATTGATTTGGGAAATAGCCATCGGCCTTCTGCGTGATCCGGATCACCTGCTTGTCACCGAGAATCGCTCCGTTCATTGCGGATCCATCGCCTGCCTGCTGATCAGGCCCGAGCCTCACCAAAGTAGTTCCGTTCTGGAAATTGAAGATTCCGAGTGCGATGACGATGATGCCGGCCGTCTTGAAGAAGAATCTGCGGAACGACCCTCGCGCGGCCGCTGCCAGTCCACCGATACCGAGCAGTCCCGGCGCCGTGCCGAGCGCGAACGCTCCCATCGAAAGCGCGCCGATCATCGGGCTCCCCGCCGTTACGACGTAGAGCTGCACCGCCTGGGTGAATCCGCACGGCAGGAAAAACGTTGCCGCGCCGAGTGCCATCGCCCGCGTATGGCTGTATTCTTTCTTCGCGTGCGATCGGATCCCGAGCGCCCGCGCTATCCATTTCGGCAGCATCAGTTTCCACGCGGAAAGCCGCGGGAACAGTTCGAGAAGCTGCAGTCCGATGAGCAGCATGACAACGCTCACCGCCACGATAAGGATGCCGACCGAAAACGAGGAGAGTTGCAAGACTGAACCGAACCAACCCAGAAGCGCGCCGAGAATCGCAAATCCTCCCACGCGGCCGAGATTGAAATACACGTCTGGAAGGAATTTCTGGCGGACGCTCGCTTCCGGATGCATCTCACTGAAGCGCGCCGACACCGCGAGCACCAGTCCGCCCACAATCGCCATACACGTCGAGAACCCGGCGACTACGCCGAGGAGTAGCACGAACGGCAGGCTCTCGAGCCGCTGTGCCGATCCGAGAGAGATACTGAAGAGCCCTGCCGCTTGCGCGAAGAGAAAGAGCACGAGAACGATACCGAAAGCGAACAGAAACTCCACCCATGCGGACATATTCTTCGTCACCCACGGACGCTCGCCTTTGCCGACCGTATAGCCGGCATTCCGTACCGCCTTCTCGAGCGCCTCATCGCTCGGCTTCTCTCCTTCATAGAACACTTCCGCCATGCCGGATCGGAAATGCGTCTTCACTTTTTTCACGCCGGGAACCTTCGCGAGCTCTTCTTCCGTCAGCATCTCGCACGAACGGCAGTGCATCCCGGCGATGTCTATAATTACCTTATTCATATATGTTATTCGACCTTGAAGGACGTCATCATGCCGCTCTCCGCGTGTTCGAGGATATGGCAGTGCGCGACCCAAACGCCGGGATTAGAGGCGTCAAGCAAGATGTCGACCGTGTCGCCTTTGGCAACGAGTACGGTATCCGCCCACACCGGATTGTCATTTTTCACGCCGTTCGTTGAGAGCGCCATGAGGCGCTGCCCATGGAAGTGGATCGGGTGCTGCATCGGGTGCAGAGACTGCGGATCGTTGAAGATGCGGATTTTCACTTTTTCACCAGACTTGAAGCTCCAGTCGCCGATATCCATATTCACTTTTCCCGTCGTACCGTCTATGAGCTTCCATTTCATCATAGCGGAATTTGACAAGGCATTCATGCTGGCCATCGTGTCCTCCCATTCGAGCGCATCGCCGTCATCGCCCATCCCCATATCTTTGTCCGACATCGCCATCCCGCCACCCATCGAGTGCATCCCCATTGGCATACCCTTCCGCATCTCTGCTGTCATATCAAGCGAGAGATTTAGACTCTTGTCGGGAGACTTCGTCAGGTAGATGTTCATAAGATTTTCTAACTCATCAACGACAGTTATGTTGGTACGCAACACAGAAAACTCGTTGGTATAGGAGGGATTGGTGGTTTCAGCCGAGACGGACACGGCTCCGAGAGCATACTCTTTATCGGGAGTTTGGTGTTTCATCACGTACTCACCCGGCTTTTCGAAGAACACATCGACGACGCGACGCTCACCAGGAGCCACGAGCACCGTATCCACGAATGTCTCTCTTTCATACCGTCCCACATCCGCTCCGACGAGTTTCATTTTCGCGCCAGGAAGGGCAAAGTTGAAGAGCCGGGTATTGGCGGCATTGGTCAGATAGAAACGAACTACCTCTCCTTGCTTCGCTTGAAGCTGGTAACCTGTCTCACCGTTCACCAACATCACATTGCCGAAGCGTCCCATAAGCGTATGATCAGCTACCTTGCTATCAAATGGCAGTAAACCATTTTTGTCCAAAGCAATATCGTCCAACATGAGGGGAATTTCTCGATTGACTGGCGACCAGTAGGTGCTCCCCTTTGGTGTCACAATGATGTTAGCATAGAGTCCTGACTCAAGGGCATAGTCCGTTCTCACATGAGGGTGGTACCAGAATACGCCTGGGTCTGAAAATTTGAGCTTATAGGAAAATGATTCTCCGACCGCAATCTCTTTTTGAGTCACCCCTGGAACGCCGTCAAAGGGGTTATCCATTCGTACTCCGTGAGCATGGAGTGTGGTGGCAATATCTCCACCGTTCTTCAGGTTGATTGTAATTTCCGATCCTTCAGGAATACGGAATGTCGGCCCAGGAATAGAACCGTTGTAGCCGAGCATTTTCACGGTACGGCCAGCAATGGTTTTCTTGACTGGCATCACGACAAGATCCACGCTTTGTCCATCTGTAAGGTCAATGGCGGTAGGGCTCTGCGCTTCCGGCACATCATCTGTACGAGAAGACAAAGATTCTGATTCCCGGAGTTCAGACTTCGTTTTCTGGAAATACCAGATGAGACTTCCCATCACTATAGCCACCCCGATAAGAGAAAGATATAAGGATTTTTTTTGCATACAACAACGATGCTTAAAAAGGTTACTTGCGTTTGAGCCTATACACCTTGAGAATTTCTTCTTTGGCCTTGGCTTCCTTGCCGCCTTTGATTTGGGCGATGGCGCACGTGCCGAGATGGCTTTCCATCAGAGCATCCTCCACGGCAGTCAGCCCCTGCTTCACGGCGGATGTCTGGGTGATCACATCGATGCAGTAGGCGTCTTTCGCGAGCATCTCCTGAAGGCCGCGGACTTGGCCTTCGATGATCTTGAGCCGGCGGATGAGCTTCTGTTTTGCGGGAGCCATAAGCGTATTAATAAGTATCTCTATTCTAATACCCCCTAGGGGGTATTGTCAAGAAAACAAAAAAGAACCTTCCATAAGGCTCTTTTTAGCTCCACCTACTCAAACGGGGTTGCCTGACAAAAACGTTTGAAAATTATTTTTCCTCAGCCCAGATGACAAAGGTGAATACTTTTTCTTTGCCAGCGAATTCGCGAACAAAAAGCGAGGATTTTCCGTCGCTACTGGTACGGATGGATTTCCCCCACGTGCGCCTGTCATTATGATCCACTTCGGCTTTGCCATTGGTCGCACTCTGTCCCACGGTTGTACTCCCATCGAGGTGAGCGTAGATCTGCGCCAGCATATCATAGTCGTGCTGATTGGGATGCTGGTTCGCGGAGGGATCATTCGTATAATCCATACAAGTCCCGAGATTGGCATTGCCGAAGACTTCATCCTGATGGTCAAGACCGAGCGTATGGCCGATTTCCTGACACATAACGAGAGTGCGCCAGGCAGGCGTATTGTACATCGGCGTATTGAAGTAGGTATCATTGAGCTTTGTTACTCCTTTGGTAATGTGACTGCCGCTTACCCATATCTGCGCGATGCCGAGCCAGCCGTTATTGCCGTATTTGCTGTTGCAGACTTCCACCCGCCCTGTGACGGCTTTGCAGTTCTTGGGATTGGTACTGCCGGCAGCAACCGCAGTATCCAGAACTGATGAAACGGTCCAATCACTCGCAGCTGTAGTGAGAATATTATCCCAATTGACAGAGACGTTGTCCCCGAGCTTCAAGGTAAAGGGATTCGCCGTACGCGCCCAGTGGTATCCGCCCCAGGAGTGGGTAGCATACGCGACTGAGGCGCTCGCCCCGAGAACAAGTGCCACTAAAAATACCAAAAATTTTCGAGACATAAAGGCTTGAGTTAAGGATAATATATTTTCTATTATACATCATCCCCGGGAGCTATTTCAGAAACCTGTCAACCTTCGTAACAAAAAAATGGCTCAACAGAAAAGAAAAACACCCTGCTCTGAGGGTGTTTTTCTTTATGCTCCGCCTACTGGACACTATTAGAACCTCTATACAGGAGGATAAAGCCTCAAAGTTCTACTACTTTGGCTTGAAGAAGTTTATGGAGCAAGGTGCGTAAGATATACCCCACCCCGCTCCTCACTATTTTAGAAAAAAGAAGAGGCTACCCTGATTTCCAGAGTAGCCCTTGTTGCACGGCGTTGCCGTCGGCGGTCAGCAGTCACCAGTCCAGGTGCAGACCTTCGCCATCTTGATGATGTTGATTTGGGCACTGCAGGTCGTGACCTCCATGAGCACCTTGTAGTTGTTCTTAGCAGCCAGGAGAAGCGACGAATAAGTCTCGTCGTAGTTCGCCTTGCCTGCCTGGAGGACATAGAGTCCCCAGCCGCAAAGGCCGGTGACGTAGTTGGCATTTGTGGCATCCAGGAAGTAGAAGGTGATGTCACCGTTTTCCTGAACCCACCAGTTCCGGACATAGCCGCCGTAGGAAGCTGCCTGAGCCGGAATGGATGAGGCCAACAGAATGGCGGCGAGGAGAGATGCGAGGATACGTTTCATGATGTCAGTTCCTTTCGTTTCAGTCGTTGATGGTTTGCATGATGTTCCGCAAAAACTTCTTGCGGTCTTCGGGGGTGCGACGCGCTACCGTGAATACTGCTTCCTTGGAGCAGTTGTTGCTTTCGTGCTTTTCGACAACCTGGCCATCCCCGTTGTTGCTGTCCTGCGTCCGGTCAGCACAGGCGACGATGTTGTAGGTTCCAATTGTCGATGGAGCCGTAAACTGGATGTTCTCGGTGTGAGTATCACCCACCTTCATGTTGCTTGCCTGAATGGTGCTTGTTGCCACGCGCACCCAGTCGCTATGAGCATCCTCCTTCTGCCCATTGGAGCGATAGTAGCGAATTTCAATGGCCTGAGGAGAGTTGGCCGTCCCTTCGTTCTTGAACTTGGCTGCTACCTTGACGGTGTTGCCAAGCGCAAAAGCGTAGCGCTCCTTGTCGCCTGAGTCCTTGAGAACCACACTCTTGGCAACAAAATCCGGTTGCCCAGATGAAGCTGCCGAGGTAATCAACGCACCGCTCCCGTAACCGACAGCGTGAGATGGAAACGCTCCATTCCCAGCCACGATTGAGTTCGGAACCGAAGAACTCGACGGAACAGAGATGGTTCGCAAGACCGTTGTCTGACTGCAAGCCGAGGCGTAGGTTCCAAAAAGCAACTTCAGACTTGAGAAGAACTCTCTCGCCGTCCGCCACCATGCCTGGAAGCGGTTGTTACTCTCGGGAACATTTGGGGACGAAACACTGCAGAACGTCGTGATTTCGCCACAGACACTTGAGCTGGTCTCGATTCCATCTTTCCACCAACGGGTCGCGCTACTACAGCTTTGAGTGCTCTGTGGATACCACTCGATGGCACCCCACGCCCTAGTCTGTAGCGTTTCCGTAGTAGGCGTGTGTTGCTGACGAAGCCAACCCTGAACAGCATAGCCGCCGCCAGCGCCAAGGGCACTAACTGTGTAGCCCTGGGTCGCATTTCCAGTCATGTCTCTGCAGTGAGTTCCGTCGCTGTCATTCTCATCGTTGTCGAAGTTCTGCTGCGCAACACAAACCTGAGTGTCCGTGACCGAACTGACAATGGCGACGTGACCAAATGTGCCCCCAGTCGAAGTCAGAATATCTCCAACCTCCGGCCTCGTTGTTGAACCATTTGCATAGCTCGATAAGTTCATTGTGGCTGCATTGGCATACCAAGTGTTGGCATTGCCTGTATACAGTGCACGGAGGTCGAGGTCATAAACCTCATCGTAGTACCTCCTCACATATTCGACACACTGATAGTCACCACCATTTGAACCAGATGGTGGATTTGCGTTGGAATAAACCGTCACGCCACCAAAGTTCCCGAGAACTTCACCGTATGCTATTGCCAGCGATGGAGTCACTGAGGCAAGAGCAAACGCAATGATACGCACAGTATTTTTCACTTTCCACTCCTTTCACAAGTTGTCAAAAAACAAGACCCGCTATCACTACGAACACTCGATGTCTTTCGAGCACTCGATTGTAAGAACGGGGCATTTTGTTTCTATATTTGAAACCAGCGAAAATGCGTTGACCTTTATACGTTTTGAGCACCTCTCAAATACACGTCAAAAGCTTTATAAAGTCTCTCGACAGCGCTTTTCTTCCTCTTTCAACTCTGTTAGTTTTGCGTTTGAAAGAGAGTACGGCTTCCTAACTGCTGGAGTAGAATCAACTTCTATGTAATTCAAACTCTCATAAAACCATGGGCTAAAGCACGGACCTGGAGAGTTATCTCTGCTGGTTTTTGCGAATACAAACTTATCACCATCGAAACCTACACCTCGAAGCTCAAGGTCTCCGTAAAAATTATCTAGAAATACATTCTCATTGTATTTCGGCAAATCATAGGATTCCTTATGGAGAAAATCCTCTACCTTACTCGTATCAAATTTTGATACTGTTGCACTTTTTCCTGCGTTTGAATTGGATATATAATAAAACACCTCTGGGTTGACTGGATACTGGAAGACCTCTCTAATTCCCCAAAATTTTAGTATATCCAGAGAAAATTTCAGATTGAGCTGTTCAGTATAAATAAGAGTTTTTTTTCTAGAGTCACCATTATCAACAGAACTGATTGACTCAGGTTGTGTAGATACTCCTAATTTCTTCTCCTGGAACCAAAAAATCCCTCCGAGAAGGGCTACGACTACAAAAATTCCTAAAATTATTTTTTTATCCATAAGGTTTTCTATGTTTGAAAATAGCAATAAAGCGCCCTTTTGTCAATTCAAGCAGGATTTATGCAGGATTTACCCCACCCTGCTATTCACTATATCCAAGAGCTGATTTGGGTTAGCCTTCAGGTCAATAAGGATGAACTTGTCCAAAGCTCCTTTCTCAATCAAAGTGTTCTTCTCCCCTTCAAATTGCGTATCGTCCAACCAGAGGAAGTCTTTTGAGAAGTCTATTCCTTCCGTCTTCCAGAGCTTCCATTTCGTAGGCTGTATCTTTTCCAGAAAAGGCACGGCTTCCTGCGGGATTCGCCCTACCAGATAGAGAAATGCCATTGTCGCATCGCCATCACAATGCGTGGTGAGTCCAAACTACACTTTCGGCTTCGAATTTCTCGTAGAATGGGTACCTAAGCTCAATTTGATTTTCGAACTGGCTAAAAGTAGCTCTACAAAAGGAAAAGAAGACGCTTTCACGTCCTCTCATCCCGTCTTGCTCCGGCGGCAGGATTCGAACCTGCGACCAAGTGATTAACAGTCACCTGCTCTACCGCTGAGCTACGCCGGAATATTCGCTCTGTTTCACGAAAAATGAAACAGAGTGATTATATCAAAGATACGCCTTTTGGCAACCATAAGCCTCAAAAGAAACTAGTAGTCCTTGAGTTTCCGCAGGTTCTCGTGTTCGCGGATCTTCTCGAGCGCCTTGGCTTCGATCTGACGGATGCGCTCGCGCGTCACGCCGAATTCCTGACCGACTTCCTCCAGAGTATGCGTCACGCCGTCCTCGAGTCCGAAGCGGATGCGGAGGATCTTCTGCTCACGCGGAGTCAGCTCGCTCAGGATATCCGCGATGTGCGATTTCAGCAGTTTCCGCGAAGCCGACTGGTTCGGCATCACGGTCTCGGTATCCTCGATGAAGTCTCCGAGCACGCTATCGTCTTCGTTGTCTCCCACCGAGGTCTCGAGCGATACCGTCTCCTGCGAGATCTTCTGGATATGGCGGATCTTGTCCACTTCCAGGTTCATTTCCGCCGCGATCTCTTCGGCCAGCGGTTCGCGGCCGAGCTCCTGCACCAAGCGGCGCGTGATCTGGGCGTACTTGTTGATCGTCTCCACCATATGCACCGGGATACGGATCGTGCGCGACTGATCAGCGAGTGCGCGCGTGATCGCCTGGCGGATCCACCACGTCGCGTAGGTCGAGAACTTGTAGCCTTTGTGATAATCGAATTTCTCTACCGCCCGGAACAGCCCGATATTCCCCTCCTGAATGAGATCGAGGAGCGAGAGGTTGTGCGAGCGTCCGACGTACTTCTTGGCGATCGAAACGACGAGGCGGAGGTTGGCTTCGGTCAGGCGCTGCTTGGCTGCCAGGTCGCCTTTTTCGATGAGCTTCGCGAGGCGCACTTCTTCTTCGCCGGAGAGCAATGCCACGCGGCCGATTTCCTTCAGATACATCTGCACGAGATCGGACGTGCTTTCCTCGCCCAGGTCCATCATCTTATCTTTCGCCTTCGGTGGAGCTTTCGGTTTGCCGCCTTTAGATTTCTTGCCGAAATCTTCTCCGACTTTGTCTATGTCGCGCTTGAGCATCTCTTCGGAGCCGACCACCCGGATACCAGAAGTCTCCAGCTTGTCGTAGAGCCGTTCCAGATGATCGATGTCGCGCTCGACGTCCGGCAAGATATGGATGATTTCGTCTTCCGTGACGAAACCGCGCTGCTTGCCGCGTGACAGAAGCTCGGTCACTGCGTCTTGCGTCTCTTGGATGTGCTCTTTGCTATGCGGAGTCCTCTTTTTTACCGGCTTGGCCTTGACTTGTTTCTTCTTGGCAGTTTTCTTGACGCTCTTTTTCGTCGCCTTTTTCACGGCCTTCTTCGCGGATTTTTTCTTGGCAACCGGGCGATGCTTCTTCTGCGCTTTTTTTGCAGTCTTTTTGCGAACTATTTTTTTGACAGCTTTTTTCGGTGCCTTTTTTACGTTCTTTTTAAGCGCTTTCTTCGCTTTTTTGAGAGCTTTTTTCATCTTTTTCGCCATAGTATTTTCGGATTAAAAGGAGGAGGGCCATTACGACGCCTCATCGGATATTTGTAAGAATACTTTATCCTAGCAGTTTTTTACGATTTGTCCAAAGAAATCTCCGTAAATTGGGTGACGAGCTTCGTCTCGAGCGCCTTGTCTTTCTTTTCCCGCGCCTCGCCAATAGCCCGTTCGAGCGCGATCAGTTTCTCCCGCTTGGTGATCTCGGTGGTGAGCTTTTCCAGGTAGCCCTGGGCGATGGCGAGCATCTTGGCTATCCGCTCTCCGGCTGCGACATCGATGAAGTCCGGCAAGGCCAGGACCCGGAATATGAGCTTCGTCGCTTCGCTTTTCAATGCGGCATCCTCGATGAGCGAAAGTGGATCCCCAGTGCCGGCCTGGATGAGAAAGAAATAGAGCGGGTGCTTCTCCAGGAACGCTTTCGTCTCACCGTCGGCGAGGAGGGCGAGCAGCGCCTGGCGCACCGCCGCGTCGGCATACATAAACCCCACCAATTCTTCACGGAGCAGTTCCGAACGCTTGCCGAAAGACGCCCCGCCCTGAGTAGATACCGGGGCACCTGCTTGCGGTACATTGTAATGTTCGCGCCGCTCGCGTGCCAGAAACGCCGCGTTGACCACACCGACCACCAGTTTTTCTTCCATTTGTATCTCGCGCGCCAATTCCTTGATCCAGTGAGCGCGCTCGATCGGGTTCTTCACGAACAGGAGCAGCTCCGTGTATTCATCGACTATCTTGCGCTTGCCATCCGGAGTAGTGCGGTCGTTTTTCGCCAGACTGGCTTCGAGAAAATATTTGAGCGCGGGCACGGACTGCGCGACCGCTTCGCGCAGTTTCTCGGGGCTCTCCTGGCCCATATCCGCCGCGTCCTTGCCGGACGTGAGCGCGATCACCGAGACGAGCAGCTCCTTTTCAAGGGCCAATTCCGCGCTCTTGCGGGCTGCCTTCTGCCCGGCCCCATCCATATCGAAGAAGAGGCGCACTTCATTCCCATAACGCTTCATAATCGTCAGCTGCTCCGGCGTCAGCGCGGTGCCGGACACGGCCACGGTGTTGCCGATGCCTGCCTGATGCATCGCGATGACATCCACATTCCCCTCGACGATGACGGTCGCGCCGGCCTGTTTCATCGCCTGCTTGCCCTGGAACAATCCGTAGAGCGCCCGGCTCTTGTGATAGATCGGGGTTTCCGGCGTATTGATATACTTCGCCTGCGATTCATCGCCGCCCGGAGTGACGCGCGCCGAATAGCCGATCACCCGGCCGAGAATATCGAAGATGGGAAACATTATCCGGTCGCGGAAACGATCATAATAGCCTCCGCCGCCGTCTTTTTTCAGAATAAGTCCCGCCTGTTCTATTTCTTCAGGCCGGAACCCGCGCCCGACGAGGAAATCCAGAGTGTGCCGCCAACCGTCCGGCGCATATCCCAAGCGGAACTTCCCGATGCTTTCTGCTGACAATCCGCGCCCGGTCAGGTACGAGAGGATTTTTTCTTTGCCGACGCCGCCCTGCAGCTGCTTCTCATAGAATTTCGTCGCAAGCTCGAGCAGGTCGTAGATGCGATCCTTGGTTTCCTTGTTCTGCGTCTCGCCCTTGTACTGGGGCAGCTCCACACCGGCGCGTTCCGCCAGCATCTTGAGCGCTTCGCGGAATTCCAGACCCTCCATCTCCATCACGAAGGCGAATACGTCACCGCCTTTGCCGCAGCCGAAACAGTGCCACATCGCCTTCTCCTCGTTCACCATAAAAGACGGCGTACGCTCCTGATGGAACGGACAGCAGGCTTTCCAGTGCTGGCCCGACTTTTCCAAGCGAACATACGAGCCGATCAGCTCCACGATATTCAGCCGCGCCTTGATTTCTTCGGTGGTTCCAGTGCTCATAGTTGGTACAGTCAGCATAGCGCCAAATGGCTCTATAAAGCAAATCCCGCCGTATCCGGTATACAGCGGGGTATTTTGTATATAGGAAAGTTCAGCGGCTATTTCCCGAGGATGACCGTCACTTGGGAAACGGAGGTTTCTTTGTTTTTCGCATCGGCCGGCAGCGTTTTCGCTTGCGGATATTTTTTCACGAGACTCGCCTTGACCGCATCCGCCTCTTTTTCCAGCCCGTCCGCATAGTATACGGCGATGCCCGCATAATCCTTGAGCGTGTTCCCGGCCGTGACCTTCGTATACCCTTCGGTCTTCAGAAACTCGGCGATGGTGCCAGCGCTTCCTTTGGCCGCGCCGCCATTCAGGACGCTCATATCCAGTTTCTTGGCTGCCGCGACATTGTCCGTATCGGTTTTCGTGTTCGGGACGTCTTCGTCCGGTGACGCGGGTTCGTCCGATGCCGGAGCATTTTCCTGTTCGTTCGATTGTGCCTGCAATGCTGATATGGAAGGCTGCTTCGTCGCCATACGCTTGCTCTGCCACTTCGCATATGCCACCCACCCGATACCCGCGATGCTCGCCGCAACGAACAAAATCATCAAAGCGAACAGAATCGCTCCCCACAGAGATTCGTGCGACTTCTGAAATACGGCGTCAGACACCGGAGGAAAAGAATTTGTTTTTTCAGGCGGCCTTTCTGGCGCGCCATTTTTTTCTGTTGGCATCGTTTCTATAGATACTGAAACTTCAAGTACAGTATACCATAATTAATCAAGAAAAAAGAGGGTGTCAGCCCTCTTTCTCTCAAATATTTTCTTCTTGCAGGACAAGGAATGCTTTTCCAAATACAACCTATGCCATCGGTACCTCGATAGCCAAGAGAAAAGCATCTTTTTTCACCTGCATGGAGACGCGCTCCGTATCCCATACTCCGAACGCATCGCGTTTCTCCAGTCTCTGCCCCGCTACCGTCGCTCCGCCCTCGATGACGAAAAAGTAGACGCCATTCTGCGGATCGTGCAGCGCATACTCGATGTCAGTGTCGCTATCGAAACGCCCCAGAGACAACCAGGCATCCTGATGGATGAAGAGCGCCCCCTCTTTCTCGCTCCCCTCCGGACCGACGACCACAGAGAGCCTGTTCTCAAAAAAAGACCGATTGAAAAGTTTCTGAGCATAGCGCGGAGCCATCCCATTCTGCCTGGTCAGGATCCAGATCTGGAGCAGCGTGACGTTTTCCGTCTTCGAAGCGTTGAACTCGGCGTGCTCGACGCCGGTACCAGCGCTCATCACCTGCACTTCGCCCGTCTTGATCACCTCCGCGTTGCCCATACTGTCCTGATGGGCGAGCGCCCCTGTGAGCGGGATGGTGATGATCTCCATATCATTATGAGGATGGCGGCCGAAGCCCTGGCCGGCGGCGATGTTGTCATCGTTTATGACGCGGAGCGCCCCGAAGCCCATCCGTTCCGGATCGAAATAGCTGGCAAAGCTGAACGAGTGATGGCTCTCGAGCCACCCGTGCTTCGCATACCCCCGCGATTGTGCCGGATGAAAAACAGTCTGCATAGATAGATATTCTCTTGTCTAGTATAACAAAAGAGGGCTGGGTGTCGAGATTATTTCTTCTCGCGCGCGGCTTTGAGCGCCTCGCCCCACCACGTGAGCTGCGCGAACATCACTTGGGCGCCGGCTGTTAACTGCTCGTTTGCCGGTTTGCCGCTCTCATCGAAAGCCTGCCAGACCAGAGGCACGAAGACGGCTTCGCGGATCGGCGCCATCTGCAGCTCGATCGCCACCTGGCGCAACTGCTCCACTGCTCGTCCGCCGCCGAGCATGGCGCCGTAGCCGACAAAGGCGACCGGCTTGTTCAGCCATTCGTTGTAGATGCGATCCAGGGCGTTTTTCAGGACAGCCGGATAGCCATGATTGTATTCCGGAGTGACGATGATATAGGCATCCGCCTCTCCGATAACCGCTGCCCACTTTTTGGTCATCTCGTCGTCATATTCTCCGCTCTTGGGCGGTTTGGCGCTCATCGCAAGCGGCATATCCCATTCCTTGAGGTCCAGCAGTTCGACTTCCCAATCGGCGCGTTCTTTGGCGAGCGTGTGCACGAACTGGGCCGGCTTATCGCCCTGGCGTCCTGCGCGCGTGCTCCCGAGAATGATCTTTACTTTCAGCATAGCGGTTGAAAAAAATGAATTACAGCTTATAGGACTTGCAGTATAGCGGTAAACATACTATACTACAAGTACCCACATATTAGTAAGTTATATGCTCCTATGAAAAAAGGCTCTCCTGAAGCGAAACGTCCCATAGAAAAGGCTCTCCGGATGATCGTCGGAAAGTGGAAAACTGTTCTCCTCTGGCATCTCTCCGACGGCAAGAAACGCTACGGGGAGCTCAAACGGCTCATTCCTGCGGTGAGCGAGAAGATGCTCATCCAGTCGCTGCGCGAGCTGGAAAAAGATGCGCTCATCACCCGCCGGGTCTATCCCGAGATCCCGCCGCACGTGGAATACGCCCTCAGCAAGCGAGGCAAGAGCCTCTCTCCCCTCATCTGCGCCATCAACACCTGGGGCAAGAAGCATTTGTGAAATGAAAAATCTCCCTTCAGGGAGATTTTTTTGTGGGGCGTCACCGGTCTAAAACTTTGAGAAATCAAACCTATTTTCTCCCAACCAATAATTCAACTAGGTAGGATTGGCGCGGCACATTTTCATTTTGAATAATATTTAAATTATTCTTTCAAGTCTATTTCCATTCTGTTAGCCCCCAAGTACCCGCCCCAACTTTCACAAAGCGTGTTTTTATACCCTGTTTATCTCTACGCCTATTTTCCAAGAGTAAATCAACAGCAAGGGTAGATTCCGGCGTTTTACCTTTTGTCATAATCATCTTTTTTGCAAGTGCAACCTTAACAATCTCTGCGACATGGAGAGGTTTCTTTGCATCTTTGAGGATTTTGTAAGCCGCTTCGGTTTTGCTAAACATATCTATATTTAAGTCTATTTTAGGTTATTAGTCAACTGAATTTACTTAGTCAACCGAATCGGCTATAATGCTATTATAGGTTATGGCAAAAGAAACAAAAAATCTTGGACAATATTTCACCCCTGAACATGTAGCTGATTTTATGATTGGCTTATCTTCAGTTTCTAAAAATTCCAAAATTTTAGAGCCAGCGTGTGGCGAAGGTGTTTTTCTAAAACTTCTAGAAGAAAAAGGCTATAAAGATATTGTTGGATATGAAGTTGATGAAACACTAAGAAAAATTACAAAATCAAAAATAATTTTTGAGAGTTTTATTACGGCAGATATTAAAGAAAAATATGATCTTGTTATTGGTAATCCACCATACATAAGGTGGAAAAACCTAAACCAAGCACTTAAAGAAGAACTGGAGAATAGCGAGCTTTGGAAAAAGTATTTTAATAGTCTTTGTGATTATCTTTGTATTTTTGTACTTAAATCCATTGAGTTTCTGAAAGAAGACGGTGAGTTGATTTTTATTACTCCTGAATATTGGATTAACACCAAACACGCCGAGATTTTACGAAGTTATCTTACTAAAAATGGATATTTTACAGAGATTGTTCATTTCAACGAAACTCCTATTTTTGACAAAGTTGCTTCATCTATTTTGATTTTCAAATTTATTAAATCATCTGATTCAAAAAAACGAACACAGAATATCAAAGTTACTAAATACCTATCAACGCAACGACTAACAGAAGAAACTTTGTCTAAAATAAAAAATGGTGTTCCAGATAAAAAAATTGAAGTCTTTGAACGCAGTCAATTTGGACTTAATGAGAGGTGGATGTTAGCACCGAGTAAAATTGGAGATAAACTAAAGATATACGAAAATAAATGTACTGTGGTTGTTTCGTCCTCTCTTTTTGGAGAAGAAAGAAAGTATATTACTCTAGGTGATATTGCAGATATCGGAAACGGAATGGTTAGCGGCCTTGATAAGGCTTTTCAAATTCCTGAAGAAACTAAATTAAGCGCTAAAGAAAAACATGCAACAATATCTGTTTTGAAAGCAAAAAATATGGAACGTTTTCTTCATGGTGATATAACCTCATATATTTTTCTAAATGGTGACATAAAAAATGAAGAAGACCTAAAAGAAAAGTATCCAACATTTTACGAGCTTCTCCGTCAATTTCAAGAGAAATTAGAGCTTCGTTATAGTTACAATAGAAAAATTAACTATTGGGAGTGGGTTTTTCTACGAAGTTTTAATTTATTCAAACAGGAAAAGGAAAAAATCTTTGTACCGTGTAAAGAAAGAATATCGCACAAAAGTTATTTCCGATTTTCCTATGTTCCAAGTGGTATTTTCCCGACTCAAGATGTAACGGCTGTATTTCTTAAATCAGAAGTAAAAGAGAGTATTTACTATATTCTTGCCTTGTTAAATAGTGACCATGTTTTTGAATGGTTGAAACATAAAGGAGTTGTGAAAGGAAATATTGTTGAATTCTCTGAAAAACCACTTGCGAGTATCCCCGTTCGGTTGATTGATTGGGAGAATCCAAGAGAAGTTAAATTACATGAGGAAATAGCCTCGTCGTGTAAGGAATATATTCTTACAAAAAAAGAAAGTGCTCTTGAAAATCTAAATGAGAGAATGGCTGTGCTATTTTAGAAATTTTTGGAAGGGTTTGACGAATTTCTTTATCATTTTCTTGGCACGATCATTTGCTTGACTTACAAAAGTGCGTAAATAGTCGCGACACCACTGTTGAACATTGCCTGCGTAAGCTTGGTCTAGCGTACTAACATGAAATTGTATCTGCATAGCAGCTGCCCAGTTGATATAGAGATTTGCTGGGTCTGTTTTGAAAAGTTCCTTGATTGAAACATCAGTGCATTTTAGATTTTTGCCAACAAGTTCCCAAGCTATTCCAATATAAGTAATATCATGGGAGACAAAGTTATTTTCCTCAAGCATAAAAGCACACATTTTTGCTAACTTATACGCAGAAATTATGTTAGGCGGTTGTCCATTTCGTTCGGTACTAAATGTTTTAACATCAACTATGCTAAAGAAATTATTTTGAACAACTACAATATCAGCTGTGTCATTTTGCTTTTCTTCAAATTGTTCAGCGGGTGTCCATTTTTGAGTTGTCTGTCTCCCACGATTCAAAAGAAAGGCTGCTGAATTCGGTTTTAATAAAGACCAGCGATCTTCTACTGAAAGAGCTTTTGGATTCTGTAAGTAAAGTTTATTAAGGTATTCATACTGTCTAAAAGTTTCTTCGGGATATTTTGCTTTTACAAACTTATAGACATGTTTATCAAAAGGTTCTCCAGCCGCATGGCCAGAAAGAGTACCCGATACTGGTTTCGGTACGGTTGTATTTACTAGGTCGCGTTTTAAGGATTGTATATCTATTTTCATACAAAAAAATCTATTGTTTTTTGGTAAATTTTTGCAAAAATCTTTATCTCTGCGATATCAACGCGTCTTTCCCCTCGTTCAATTTTTGAGACATAGGATTGTGGTTTTCCCAACTTAACAGCCACATCTTCTTGTTTGAGTCCAGCACTCAAACGCGCCTCTTTGAGGCGTTTAATAACATTTTTGTACTCTTTTGTGTAAATTGAATCTGCCATATACTACTTTATCTTATAACCTATTTTGGAATAACCCAAAATCGGTTATACTTATTTTATGACTAATCACGCCTCCTCACCAGCAAGCTTGCGGGCTCGTCCGGCCTTCGAATCCCTCCCTCGCTCTACCGCCGCAAAAGAAAAAGCCCCCATCAGGGGACTTGTTCTTTTGCGGTAGCGGAGAGATTCTGCGCTTTGCGCGAACTTTTTTCGAGCAAAGTACCAAATAAGGAAGCCAGCCCCGCCGTTGCGCCCCGCCCACTGGCGGATCGCCGTATCCAGAGAGAAGTTTCTTTACGATTTCGGATTTTGCGCGCGGTTTTTTCTCCCAAAAATGGAAAAGAAATCTTCTCTCTGGATACTCTGCTTT
>Ga0209542_10001235_pt1 | contig 60619 bp, 65 predicted proteins | sample RifCSPhighO2_01_FD_184028 | JGI IMG/M metagenome (GOLD analysis project Ga0209542, IMG submission 184028) | Soil microbial communities from Rifle, Colorado - Rifle CSP2_plank highO2_0.1 (SPAdes) (version 2) | ecosystem: Environmental > Terrestrial > Deep subsurface > Rock core/Sediment ...
ATATCTTTATAAAATTTTACTGTGCGCAGCCTGGACAACTCTGTAAAATTTTATAAAGATATTCTTGGGCTTAGGCTGATGGATATTTCAATGCGAGATTCAAAGTTCTCAGAAAAAGTGACCGGGATACCAAAAGCTGAGTTGAAAATTGCTTATCTATCCGGCAACAATTGCTCGATAGAGCTTATCCAATATTTATCACCGAAAGGCAAGAAGCTGGACACGGCAACCTGCAACATTGGCAGCGCACACATTTGTTTTAATGTTGATGGATTTATGAGTCTTATGAATAAGCTCAAAAAAAATAAAGTGAAACTTGCCGGCAGGCCGCAGATAATTCCCAAAGGGCCAAACAGGGGAAGGCTTGTGGTTTATGCAAAAGATAATGATTCAAATAATCTCGAATTTATATCTATAGAAAAATATGTTTAAAGGAATTTAGGAATATTTTTAAATGCCCGGGGCATACCAAATTGTATGGTTAATAAACTTGTTGGCATCAACGGATTCGGGCGCATCGGCAGGGCTGTGTTCAGGAAAGTTCTGGAGAGCAGGGATTTTGATGTTGTAGTAATTAACGACATAAATCCGGACAACAACAATATTGCTTATCAATTAAAATATGATTCCTTGTACGGCATACTAAAGCAGGATATCAAGTCCAATCAGACCGGTATGGTTGTAAATGGAAAGAAAATTTTAATCTATCACGAAAATAATATTGATGAAGTTCCCTGGGATTTGCACGGCATAACAAGGGTAATTGATGCTTCCGGTGTTCACGAAAACGTTGTTAAGGCGAGAAACTTAAAAAATAAGGTCAGGCAGGTTATATTGACTCATTCCCCGGAAGAAAAACTGGTTGACAAGTCAGTAATCGTGGGCATAAACGAAGATGATATTGATGTCAAGAAAGATTTTGTGATTTCAAACAGCATTTGTGATGCGAATGCCTTCGGGCCGGTTATGAATGTACTGAACCAGGAATTTGGGGTAGAGCACGGTTTTATCACGACGCTGCATCCCTGGCTCCAGTACCAAAATCTTCTTGACGGCCCGAGCCCTTCCTTTTCATATCCGGGCCACATATACTCCAATTATATTTTCGGGCGCGCAAGCACGTTTTCACTGCTGCCAAAGCCCACTACGACAGTCGAGGCAGCCTGCAAAGTGCTGAAATTCCTCAAGGGAAAGTTTGATTCGTTTTCATACAGGGTGCCCACTGCTACTGTGTCTTCATCCGATATATCAGTAAAACTAGGGAAAAAAACTACTGTCGATGAAATTAGATCGTTGTTTGAAAATGCGGCGAAAAAGCAAAAATTCAATATATTCTATAACAATTATGACCCCCTTGTCTCTATTGATTTCAAGGGAAGCGAGTACTCTGCAATTATAGACCAAAGATGGACAACAATAAACAGTGGCAATTATTTAAAATTAATTTTATGGTACGACAACGAGTGGGGTTACAGCTGCAGGGTTATTGACTTGATTAATTCATTGTTTGAAAAAGACAAGTAACAGTTTAAGATGACAGAAGATGAAAACAAAAATAAAGAACTGGTGGGAGAATAAAATTCATTGTTTGAAAAAGATAAATAACAGTTTAAGATGACAGAAGATGAAAACAAAAATAAAGAACTGGTGGGAGAACCATCTTCCGCAGGATGCTTATTCAAGCAAAAAGATTAATACAAAACCTTATTTTGATGAACAGGAGCAAAAAAGATATGAAATTTATTACAAGTATTTTCCAGAAATTCTGAAATGGGATAAGTGGAAAGGAAAGAAAGTCTTAGAGATAGGCTGCGGAGGTGGAACTGATATACTTCAGTTTGCCAAGAACGGAGCAATAGTAACTGGAATAGATTTAACAGAAACTGCAATAAAAATAACAAAAAGGCGATTTGATATTTATAATTTAAAAGGCACTTTCATTCAAGCCGATGCAGAAAACCTGCCTTTTGAGGATAATACTTTTGATTTTGTTTATTCTCTTGGCGTGCTGCATCATACTCCAGATACGGAAAAAGCAATAAGGGAGGCATATAGAGTTCTAAGACCTAATGGCAAGATTTTAATTCATCTGTATGCAAAAGGATGGAAGCATTACATTTTTAGGAAATTTTATTTTAGATTCATGTCAGAATCAAAAAAAGATAAAAATACGGAAGAATGGGGAGCTCCGTTGCTAAAAGTCTATTCAAAAAGGCAATTTGAAAAATTGTTTCCTTACAAGATTAAAGCAACAAAGTATAGGATGGGGGTTTTCTTTGATTACAAAAGCAAAGCATTTGGCATGACACTATTTCCAAAGCCGATAGCAAAACTTATAGATATATTAAAGCTGGAGAGATTATTTGGCGAGAATTGGGTTGGTGTGGGGATAAAATCAAGCAAGACAAGGATTAAAGAGATACCTTTATGAAATATAAAACGAAAGAAGCTATAGGCGTTGTATAATAAGTTTTATAATTTTGTTTGCCAAAAGTTTATGTTATTCTCTATCACAAATAAGAATTAATATCAAGGTCAGGGTTTCTGAAGTTATCATTCTCAATAAATAATTTTATCCACAACTCCAAGTTTGTAAAAAACAAAAGCTGCCTGTAAGCATTGTCTTCGGTCACATTATTTTTATCTAATACAACTTTGTTTTGTTTTATATTGCTTACCAGTTTCCTGACTCCCGGTATTTTATAATATTCTCTTTTCTTAATCTGCGGTTCTGAAAGCAAATTGTCTGCAATATCAATAAATTCTTTATTGAAAAAATCATGCAATGGGACTGCCATCGGCATTTTTCTTCTTTTTGCAACTTCCCTCGGAAGCAGCTCATTGGCAATTTTTTGCAGGATTATTTTTTTCCCTGCGCCGTAAAATTTGTATTCCGACGGTATTGTCATGGCAAACTCGACAAGAGTGTGATCAAGGTATGGCACTCTTACCTCGTGAGAATTTGCCATGCTAAGCTTGTCCAGCTTGTTGCAGTGGAAATAAGGTATTTCCGTCTTGAGTTCGTAAAGCAGTGTCTTGTTAAGCTGTTTTCCATCGTTTTTTGTGTTTTTCAGGTAAGGCCCAAAAGTGTTCATAACATTGATATTTTTTGGGATTTTCAATAACTTGTTGCCAAAAAATTTCTTTTTATCCTTGTTGAAAACTCCTGAAGATACATATTCTATTTTTTTGTTAAGGGGCATGCTTATTTTTTCTTTTAACTGATCGTAATAGGTTTTATCTTTTACCTCGCCGGGCTTTGGTAATTTGGTGTATGCATCATATCGATTGTATCCGGCAAAAATCTCGTCCGAACCTTCCCCGGCTAAGCTGACGGTGAGTTTCTCTCTTATTTTGTTGTAGAGATAATAAAGAGGGGTCATTGCGGGCCTTGAAATTGGAATTTCCATGTGCCACAGCACTTTGACCAAAGCTTTTGTCATGTCTCCATATTCAAGATGAATTTCTCTATGGTCTGTTCCAAAGTGGTCAGCAATTATCCTCGCATGCCTGCAGTCTTCATCATTTGCGCCAAAGCCTACGGTAAATGTCTTCACCGGCTCTTTGCTGTGCCTGCTAGCCATCGCAACAAGAACGCTTGAATCAATGCCGCCGGATAGTGATACTCCCAATGGGACATCGGCCACCATTCTTCTTTTAACCGACTCAGAAAGCAGGTGCTGGACAGTTTTTTTGTAGAAATTTTCTGTCTTGTTTGTTTCATTTGCTTGCAAATCCCAATATTTCTCAATCTTTATTTTGTTGTTTTTTACGATGAGAAAATGCCCGGGCTTTAACTCCATTATATTCTCAATCAGAGTTTCTTCCCTTATTGGATAGGCATAAAGAATAATTTGCCTCAGGCAATTTTCATTGACAGCCCGCTTGACATCCTTGTGCTGAAGTATCGCTTTTATTTCAGACGCAAAGATAAATTTGCCATCTTTATTGTAATAATACAGCGGCTTTATCCCAATCCTGTCCCTAGCAAGAAATAATTCTTTTTTTTGTGAATCCCATATTGCAAATGCAAAATCCCCATTGAACAGTCCCAGGCATTTGCTTCCGTATTCTTGATAAGCGTATAAAATAACTTCCGTATCTGAGTGGGAATTAAATTTATGCCTTTTTTTTTCCAATTGGTCTCTGATTTTCTGGAAATTGTAAATTTCTCCATTAAAAGTTATTATCAAATTTCCTTCTATATTTGCCATGGGCATTCTGCCGTTGGCTGACAAATCAATTATTTTCAACCTCCTGTTGCCAAGAGAAATCCCTTTGTCTGTGTAAACTCCATCGGAATCCGGACCCCTGTGGCTTATGGAATCATTCATCACTTTGGCAAGCTTCGGATCCTCAAAATTGAAACCGCATATTCCGCACATAAACTAATTAAGTACAGCAGCATATAAATAAGTTGCGGTAATAAAGTAATTATTTTAGAGGTAAAGATTTAAATAGATTACATTGATTATTAGATAAATGACGAGCAAGAATATTTCATTTAAAGATTTAGCAGCGAGGCAGGAAGCGGATATAAAATCAAAGAAAAAGGGGAACACAATATATGTTAAAATTTCTCTTCCGTTTACATATATTCTGATAAAATTAGGCGCTACACCAAACAAGCTAACCCTATTCACGTATCTCTTGGGAGTTTTGGGCTACATATTCTTATCCTTAGGCACATATATTTATTTCGCAGTCGGGATTGCATTATTTTTTTTATTTTATACTCTAGACAGCTCAGACGGGGACATCGCAAGAATACTTAATCAAAAAAGTTTTGAGGGTATCTTCTTCGATGAGATGAGCCATTACGTTTGGTCTATATGCTTTGGTACTGGAATTGGTGTTGGCCTCTCAAAAATTTACAGCAATGGATTATATTTATACCTGGGATTGGCCATCACCCTGATTATAACTTTAGAACATTCTATAACTTACGCAATGAGGTCATCAATAAAAACCGGCATGATGGAAATGGGTATGCCACTAAAAAATTACAGGCCAGTGATGGGCAGATTATTATGGAATACTCAAAAAAAGATCGTGTGGTCTAAGACAAGCATAATCCATAAGCTATTCGGGATTTACCCATTCAACGGCCTATTTTATTCAGCATATTTCTCCTGCCCTATACTAATCATCTTAACATTAACGGAGTATATTTTTAGAAACAAAATGGACTATCCAATCTCAGTGGTGGGGTTTATTGTGCCATATTTGTTAGTATTATTTATTGCAAAATTAATATGGATTTTGGCTTTTTATTACAATATGGAGCGCCATAGATACATTACCGATGCTCTTTATAATTTTAAGAAATAATCACCGTTTATGGTTCCCGCCTAAAAATAGCTCAGTAAAAAACTTAAGTAAATCATAAAATGAGACTAAAAAACAAAAAAATTCTTTTAATCGGTGGTGCAGGCTTCATAGGGCTCCACCTTGCAAAAAAGCTTGTTGAGCTAGAGCAGGAAGTAGTTATATTCTCAAAAGATTCTTCTAAAATCAAAAAACTTGGCTTTGCAAAAAATATAAAGTTTATTGAAGGGAATATTTGCAATTACAAATCGGTTGAAAGCGCAGTGGGGGGAAAAGATATTGTAATTAACCTTGCTTCTGTTGTCAATCACGGGCCGATATTTAATCCTTACGATGATCTTGATATAAACTGCAAAGGCCAGATTAATGTGCTTGAGGCAAGAAGAAAAATAAATAAAAATTCAAAATATATTTTCTTCGGCACTAGGGCGCAGTTTGGAATAGTAAAGGATCCCAAGCAGCCCGTTAAAGAAGATTACTGCAAAAAACCAATATCATTGTATGGTATAAACAAGCAGGCAGCAGAGGGCTATTGTGAGTTATACAGACGTGCGTTTGGACTTAAGTCAGTAATAATAAGGCTATCGCAGGTTTATGGGCCAAGCCTGAGCGGCGAACAAACGTACAGCGTGCTGGACAAGTTCATAAAAATGGCACTAAAAAATGAAACTTTCTATGTAAACGGATACGGGAAAGATATCAAAGACCTTGTGTACATTGATGATTTAATTGACTTGATAATTAAAATAATAAATTCAGGCCACGAAGACGGAATTTTCAATGCCGGCTCCGGCATAAAAGTGACTTTGAAGGAAGTTGCTGAAAAAATAATATCAATGTGCAAGTCCGGTAAATTCAAGCTTGTCCCTTTCCCGAATGAAATTTCGGATTTTGAATTGGGAAGTTTTTATTTTGAAATTTCAAAGGCAAAAAAAACATTTGGATGGAAGCCAAAAACAAATCTTGATGACGGGCTCAAAAAAGCTATAGAATTCCATAGGAGAGTAGAGGATTAGAATGAAAATACTAGTAACAGGCGGCGCAGGATTCATGGGCAGTAATTTTACAAGGCTCATGGTTAATAAGTATCCTGAGCATCAAATAATTAATTTAGACAAGCTCACTTACGCGGCAGACTTAAAAAGCCTTGATGACATAAAAAACAAGAAGAACTATAAATTTGTAAATGGCGATGTTTGTAATTTTAAATTCCTGATTAAACTTCTTAAAGATGTCAATTGCGTCGTGCATCTAGCTGCAGAGAGCCACGTTGACAATTCAATAGGCAATTCGCTGATATTTACAATGTCTAACACTTATGGCACTCATGTTTTGCTTGAGGCTGCGAGATTAAATAAAATAAAAAAATTTTTGCACGTTTCAACTGACGAAGTTTATGGTGATATAGAAAAAGGTTCTTTCAAGGAAGATTCTATACTAAGCCCCAATAACCCTTACTCTGCATCAAAAGCAGGCGCTGAGATGATAGCGAGATCCTATTACAAGACATACAGGATGCCTTTAACAGTGGTCAGAAGCAACAATGTTTATGGGCCATTCCAGTATCCCGAAAAAATAATACCTAGATTTATAACAAGGCTCCTGAAGAACAAAAAAATCCCCTTGCACGGCAGCGGCTCAAACATAAGGACTTACATGTTCGTCAATGACTTTGCAAATGCGCTTGACTTGGTATTTAACAAAGGCAGGATAGGTGAAATATACAATCTTGGAACATCTGATGAAATGTCAAACCTTAAGCTCGCCACATTGATTTTAAAAAAACTTGGAAAAGATGACAGCCATATTGATTTTGTTGAGGACAGGCCATTCAATGACAGGAGGTATAGTGTGGATACCAGAAAAATAAAAGCGCTGGGGTGGATGCAGCAATACAGTTTTGAAGACGGATTGAACGAGACAATAGAATGGTATAAGTCCAACAAAAGATGGTGGGAAAACAAAGCTGATAAAAGCCAATCAAATAAAGATGAGTAAAAAATTAAAAATTCTTGTTTTGACGCATACTTTACCGACAAAGCATAATCCCATAGCTTCAGTTTTTCTTTTAAATCATCTCGATGAATTAAAAAAATTTTGTAAAATAAAGATAATATTTCCTCATGCTTATGTCCCAAAAATTAAGGCTTTTAATCCGTATCACAGGTTTTCTGAAATTCCTGCCGAAGAAAAAGTCAATGGCATGGAAGTTTACCATCCAAAATATTTCATGATGCCAAGGGTTATATTCAAGCTGAAACTGCTCAATTTCTATCTGCCATTTGAAAGCTTTTTCTCATATTATGCATCCAAAAAGCTCGCAGAGAAAATTGTTGAAGAATGGGACCCCGACATTATACATATGCACGGCTCTTTAAGCGAGGGATTGTTAGGAAGCCATATAAAGAAAAAATACAGCGTGCCGCTATGCGTCACAGTTTACGGGGAGGATATAACCAGGCTTGCGCATGAATTTCCCTCAAGCATTTTGACTAAATCCACATTGAGAAATTCTGATGTAATAATATGCCAAAGTGATTTTTTAAAAAGGGAGATTGAAAGCTTGGGAATCAAAGATAAAAAGTTCCATATAATTCCAATGGGTGCAAGGCTTGATAGATTCAAGCCCAAGGATAATACCAAATCAAGGAAACAGCTAAATCTGCCCAAAGGCAAGAAAATAATACTTTTTGTCGGGCATCTTTTCACAAGAAAAGGAGTAGAATATCTTATCAAGGCAATGAAAATAATAACTAAAAAAGAAAAAAATATTTTATGCCTGATTATAGGAAGAGGCGACCTGGACTCTGGCTTAAGAAAACTAGCGTCTGACTTGGATCTCTGCGGCAATATAACATTTCTTGGCATGAGAACAAATGACGAGGTCGCAGATTACATGAATGCCTGCGATTTATTTGTTTTGCCCAGTCTGAATGAAGGCCTTCCGGTTGTTTTATGCGAGGCTCTAGCATGCGGGAAGCCTGTTGTTGCAACAAATGTTGCTGGAACTCCGGAATTGGTTAATAGTGATGTAGGATTTTTAGTCAAGCCAAAAGACGTGAGCGAACTGGCAGAAAAAATAATTCTTGCCATGAATAGAAAATGGAATAAGAAGAAATTGCTTGCAAGAGCAGCTGAATTCTCGGTATCGGCGTCTGTAAAGAAACTAATGAAAGTTTATGAAAGTTTTGTGAAAAAATAGGCTAAGCTACCTTAAAAATCACTCCGCCATTATTGGAAAAAACTGCGTGAAACCTTCCGGAGGCCTCAAATTCTTTTAATTTGCTGAGGGACTCATTTAATCCAAATTTGCTGACAGTCTGCCCGTCGATTATTACATAATCATAATCATTTGATTTGAACCAATCATAAGTATCCTGCGCTGTCTGGTTAAATCCGTTCTTTTTGTATTCTTTTACTTCATCGCACCATTTACATGTATACATATCCATCCCAATAACTGTGCCGTCATTTGCAAAAGTAAAAACGTGGCTGTTCTTTGGAAGATTGTCCTTCATCCAGATGTAAGACGTTATTTCATCCGCAGAAGTCCAAAATCCACCCGGTGGCCAGTTTGGGGAGGTATTCACAGCGATTTTCTGCTGAGTTGATGTAAAAAATATTCCGCCAATCAATAAAATTAGTATGATATATTTAGCAGCATTTCCAGCCAATCCCTTGGCGAGATTCATAATTCCAAATGCCGCTTCTGCTGCCAGCATGCATAAAGGAATTACAAAAAGCATCCACGTTCTGAAAGCTGACAATTTTATCGGATAAATGGACGCATTAACAGCATAAAAAGTAAATAAGAGCCACACAAGCGCAATTGAAACCCATCTGCTTTCTTCAGGAATTTTTTCAGAAAGATAAAATAAAAGTAAAATTACTATTAATAATGAAATGAATAAGAACGGAAGTGTAGTCTTCATGTGGCTTGTCAGTTGCCAGATTTGATCGGCTTTGGTTATGTCATAATTATTGGAGGTGACAAAAAGAAATATTCCGATAATAAAAAGAATTATTGAACTTATTTCAATCCCGTTCAGAATATAGTATTTTGCTTTTGATTGCTCTTTGAGATTTTTCGAATTTTTATAAACAAGATAATAAGCCAGAATAATCGAAAGGAGTAATAGAATAAATAAGACAATACCGATGCCGATTGGATTGTTAACCATGTTTTGCTTCTGGGCTATAAAAAAATCAGCAAAATTGTATGCCCTATCGCCAGTGCCTCTAAAAGCCGCAGCGCTCCCCACCGTGCTCAATATTTCAGTGCTGAATCCAATCCCCTCCAGTACACCAACAAACCCGTGCTTGAGCAGCATTGGCAGCCACCACAGCAAAAATGACAAAGAGGCGCCGAGAATTCCAGCCCCGAGATGGTAAAATAAAATTTTTCTTTCTACAATCATTTTAGAGCCAACATACAAAATCAGCATCAGGCCAAAATAAGTTGAATGAGTTGGTGTCACAGTAAATGTTGTTGCCATGCTTAAGCCTGCAACAATCCACCATTTATTGTCTTGTTTTATCTTTTCTAATGCATAGAAGCATACAAAATATAATGGAACTGCAAGCGATATTGCCCAGATGAAATGTGACATAAATGCAGGCACAGATGCAAGGGCGAAAGCTGCAAACAAAGCCTTGTTCCGGTTCCCTAATAACTCATTCACAAAAAAATAAAAGAAGATTATTGATAATGAAATTATTAGAGCATTAAAAAATTTTAATGTAAAGTAAAGTGAATCATTTGCTTGATGCATAATTCCCATCACCATATCATAAGACGGAGGATAAGGATCAACATAATGAAGGGTCCTTTGCTGCGTAAAAACATTTTTTTCGACAGATGCATATTTTGCTCCAATCGCATGGCTCCATGAGTCATCATCCTCAAGGTAAGGATAGCGGAATGCGCCCGAAGCGTACACATAGAAGTTCGCAAGGAAAATTAGCAGCATCACCAAAATGCCTATATCCGCTTTTGTAAGCTTGAATTCAAACTTCGGTTTTGGTCTGAATCGTATAACATAATAAACCGGATAAATCAAGCTCAATCCCAAAATAATTTTCCAGTCAATCGGAACGTGAATAATATTCAGCATTAGCCCCACAAGCGGAATCAAAGCCAAACCGATTCCGATTCTCATAAGGTTTCTTTCAAGAAAATTCCCGGAGTTTTTGACAAAAGAAGTTGCACTATATCCGAGAAAAAACGTCAATGCAAAAAATACTAATATCGAAAGGTATACCATTTAATGAATTAAATTAATGCATATTAAAAGCTTTTTGGATTGAATAATACAAATTTAGAAACATATTTAAACCGAACTTTCTTATTGCAATGCATGATGATTGTAGTCACTATTCCCGCCTATAATGAGGAAAAAACAATAGGCGCTTTGGTTGGCAATATCCATAAGGTAATGAAAGAAAAGAGATATAGCTATAAAATTCTCGTTCTCGATGATGGTAGCTCTGACAAGACAGCAAAAGCTGCAAAGAGCGCAAAAGCGGTTGTTTATTCGCACGCAAAAAATTATGGGCTGGCGGAAACTTTCAGAACCGAGATAGAAAAATCTTTGGAGCTTGGCGCAGATGTGATTGTGCACATTGATGCGGACATGCAGTATCAGGCAAATGAGATTCCAATACTGATTAATGAAATAAATAAAGGGTATGATTTGGTTTTGGGAAGCAGATTCTTGGGAAAAATAGAATATATGCCAATGATAAACAGGTTTGGCAATAAAGCATTTTCCGACGTTGTTTCCGGCATTGCAGGAATAAAAATTTCAGATGCGCAGACAGGGTTCCGGGCGTTTACAAAAGACTTTGCAAAAAAAGTTATAATAAGGTCAGACCACACATACACGCAGGAGCAGATAATACGAGCTGCTAAAAATAAATTTAAAATTAAAGAAGTTCCGATTTATTTTGCAAAGAGAAAGGATAAAAGCAGGCTGATAAGCAACCCATTCAGTTATGCATTAAAAGCATGGATAAATATTTTAAGGATATACCGCGATTACAAGCCACTAAAATTTTTTGGAGTTCTGGGAACATTAATCTTTTCATTTGGCATCCTAATTGGGGTTTACCTGATTTACCTCCACTTGACAACCGGAATTGCGGGACATCTTGCATTGATGATGCTGGACGTGATAATCCTAAGCATAGGATTTCAGCTTTTGACATTTGCATTACTAGCTGATATGTTTGAGGGCAGATAATTGATGCTAAGAAATTATTTTTCTAACCTATACGAGAATACTGCAAAAAATTCAGGCATAGCTGCCGAGTCTATGCTTGAGCAATATAAAAATGCAGTTCTGCTGGACTGTGGATGCTGGGACGGAATCAACACAAAAAAATTTGGCAGCATTATAGGAACAAAATTTCTGCACGGAATTGAATTAAATAAAAACAAGGCGCTGGAAGCTCAAAAAAATGGGATTAAAGTTAAGATTTCAGATTTAAACAAAAAATTGCCTTACAATGACAATCTTTTTGATGTCATAATAGCCTATCATGTGATAGAACATCTGGTCAATGTGCGACTTTTTGTTTCCGAACTGCACAGGATATTAAAAAAAAATGGGTATGTAATTATAGGCACCCCAAATCTCGCAAGCTGGCATAATGTTTTTGCCTTATTTATGGGAATCCAGCCATTTTCCGGCCCAACAATAAAGCCGGATTACAAATCTGACTGCGGCATTGTAAAACAATTAAACAAAGCCAGAATGAAAAAAATTTTTTCAGAGGAATCTGAAACATTGGACCATGTCAAAGTGATGACGACAAAAGCATTGATTGGCTTATTAAAAGATTTTAATTTCAAAATTAAGAGTTCAGAAGGATTTGGATACTATCCATTTCCGCATTTCATATCGGTTTTTTTATCAAAGATTGATATTTACCATAGCCATTATATCGTTGTGAAGGCAATAAAATGATAGGGGAATTTTTTTTTATAAAAGAAAAAATAAAAAGATTAATTAATGAATGGTTTGACAAAAAATCAGACAAAATTCTTGATTTGGGCTGCGGCTCAAAGCCATATTATCACGAAGATATTGAAGGAAAAATTGTTTGCCTGGACATAAACAAAACTTCCAGAACGCACATCGTTTCTGACGCTAATAATCTTCCCTTCAAATCCAATTCTTTTGACAAAGTTATTTCTGTGAATTCATTTTATTATTTCAAAAATCCGTTTATTGTTATAAAATCCATAAATAAAATATTAAAAAATGACGGAAAATTAATTCTGATAGTGCCATTTTTTTATCCAATCCACGATGCGCCCGATGATAAATACCGCTTTACAGAATATGGATTAAGAACCTTATTGGAAGAAGATTTTAAAATTAAAAGAATTGAAACCATAGGCGGAATTTTCAATGTGCCTGCTGTGATTTTGCATTCACTAATTAAAGGAATTCCATTATTATTTCCAAAGCAAATTAGGAAGTTTATTCAAATATTGACTTGTATTTTATGGCCATTTTATATTATATCACAAATATTCAGCATTCTGGATTTTCTAGATAAAACAGCGAGGTTCCCGACTTATTATTTTGTGGTTGCTGAGAAAAAGTAAGACTACCAATCTAATCCGCAATCTTTTTAAACTGAATTCTAACCTTAGCTGATATGCAAGTTATCGTGTTATGCGGGGGGAAAGGTACCAGATTAAGCGAATATACTGAGGAAATTCCTAAGCCCTTGATTAATGTAGGCAATAAGCCGATTTTATGGCATCTTGTTCAGATGTACAAAAGATTTGGCCATAAAGATTTTGTTTTCTGCTTGGGCTACAAGGGAGAAAAAATCAGAGAATATTTCAAAAATGAAAAAAAAATAGAAATTCAATTCATTGATACTGGCGCAGAAACAAACAAGGCAGAAAGAATACAGAAAGTGAAGCACTTAATCAAGGATGATAATTTTTTTGTCACATACGGCGATGACTTGAGTGATGTTGACCTGAAAAAATTATTGGAATTTCATAAGAAAAATAAGAAAACAGTTACATTAACTGCAGTAAATCTTGAATCCCCATTCGGAATTTTGGAATTAAACAAAAAAAGCGAAGTCATTGGCTTTAAAGAAAAGCCAAAATTAGAACATTTCATGAACGGAGGCTTTTATGTTTTCAATAAAAAAATTTTCAAATACATGAAAAAAGGATACGATTTGGAAAGGGATGTTTTAAGAGATTTGGCAAAATCAAAACAAATTGCAGCTTTCAGACACAAAGGTTATTGGAAGTCAATGAATACCCTGAAGGATGTCATCGAGCTTAATGAAATTTATAATAAAGGAGAAATGAAATGGCTGAAATAAGCTGGAAAGGCATGAATGTTCTGGTTACCGGAGCAGACGGATTTATAGGAAGCCATATTGCAAAAGCGTTGGTCGACAAAGGAGCAGTTGTAACAACAATTGTCCGGGACGTTAAAAAAACAAGCAACATTGACGTTTTGGGATTAAGAAATAAAGTTAGTATTATACACGGTGATTTAGTTAATTTTCATGATTGCGAAAGAACCATAAATGAATATGACATTCAGTTTGTCTTCCACATTGCAGCTCAGGCAATTGTGGGCCCTGCGAACAGAAGCCCGCTGTCAACATTCGAATCCAACATAAAAGGAACATGGAACATTCTGGAAACTTCAAGATTATCAAAGACCGTTAAAGGATTAATTATTGCATCATCAGACAAAGCCTACGGCCAACAAAAAAAATTGCCTTACACCGAAGAATCCCCATTAAACGGGTATTATCCTTATGACGCATCAAAAGCGTGCGCTGAGATTCTTGCAAGATGCTATTTTATGACTTACAATCTGCCATTAGCTATAACCAGGAATGCAAACACATACGGCCCAGCTGATATGAACATGAGCAGGATTATTCCGGATGTGATAACTACTGTACTTCTGGGAGAACAGCCTGTGATAAGAAGTGACGGCACTCCAGAAAGGGATTATCTGTACATCAAGGATGCCGTCAGCGCTTATTTGACATTGGCAGAAAACCTGCATAGGAAAGAAGTTGTCGGGCAGGCATTTAATTTTGGAACTTCAAAACCCATAAGCGTCATTGATTTATACAATAAAATAATAAAACTGATGGGAAAAAATACAAAACCTAAAATCCTCGGCCAGGCAAAAAATGAAATTGACAGGCAGTATCTTGCAACGGAAAAAGCTCAGAAATTGCTGAAATGGCGGCCAAAATACACAATTGAACAAGGCCTGAAAGAAACGATTGAGTGGTACAGAAATTATTATAAAAATAATATTAATTAAAATAATTAAAATCTAATTAAAAAAATGAAAATTCTCGTCATAATGAAGCGCTTTGGCGCCAATAAGGACATGGTTCTCACCTATTTCGGGCGCCAGATAAGATTGTTTGAAAATCTGGCAAAAGAGCATCAAATTGATTTTCTATGCCCGGATTATACAAAAAAAGAATCCAAGATTATTAAAAGAAATGGTGTGAGTTTCTTTATTGCCCCGGTATCATTTTTTTCAATATTTTCTTTTATCGATGAAGCAAAAAAATTAATTAAAAAAGAAAATTATGATGTTATTGTAGCATCATCTGACCCGTTAATTGGTGCTCTGGGTAATCACCTATCAAAAAAATTTCATTTACCTTTAATATATGACCTGCAGGATAATTTTGAAACATATGATACATACAGGTTTCCTTTTGTTTCATATTTTCATAAAAAAGCTGTTGATGAAGCTGATATTGTTCTGACGGTCAGCGAGAGTTTGAAGGAGTATGTTTCAAAGACAAGGAAAAAGCCGACGTACGTTATTCAAAACGGAATTGAGCTAGATTTATTCAAGCCTATAGATAGGGAAAAAGCAAGAAAAAAATTAAAATTACCATTAAAATCCAAAATTATAGTATACATTGGCCATCTTGAGAAATTAAAAGGCGCCAATATACTGCTTCATTCTTTTAGCAAAGTAAAGCAGGATTTTCCTGATACCTATCTTCTCCTGAGCGGAGAGATTGAAAAAGGGCTTAACATAAAGCAGAAAAATATCATATTTAGGGCTTTTCCAAAAAGGGAGGATGTTGTTCTGGGAATTAATTCTGCTGATGTTGCTGTTATTCCAAATACAGCAAACGAATTTACTAAATACTGCTTCCCGTATAAATTAGCGGAATACTTGGCATGCAATGTTCCGATTGTTGCAACCGACATCGGAGATGTTTCATTTATGCTTAAGAAATATAATGGAAGCCTGGCTTCTCCCGGCAATGTTGATGATTTCAGCGAGAAGATAATGCTCAAGCTTGAAAATAATTCCAGGCCAGATTATGGTGAAGATGTTATAAACTTTGACTGGAAAAAATTATCAGAAAAATTAAATAAAATTCTTAAAGATTTAAAATAAAATGCAGATTAAAATCTGAACTAGCATAATTTATTACAGACTGGTTTCCTTATCGCATTAAGTTAAATTTAAATAGAATAGAATAATACATTTACAATAAGTTTTTGGTGATTTATATGCATTTTTACGAATCAATATTGCTGGATACTGTGGACGGGTTTCAGTGCAAATCGTACTCGAACGAGCACCCCAAAGGATATGTTATAGTCAAGCCCAAATACATACCTAAAAATGCGCTGGAAGGCAGCGGCCTGAAGTACAGATTTTTATTTGAAAAATGCATGATAAGGTTTAATTTGTTTGCAGACAAGGAAAAGCTCAAGTCTTATGTCGTGCAGTTCAAGAAAAAATTTCCTGACTATATATATAACTGCAATGACACCAAAAACTGGTTTTTTGCTGTTCCGAGAGAAAAAATAATCGCAATCCATGATCCACGGAAAGGCCTGCAGGAGCTAATGCAGGTTCCAAGAAAAGACTTGGATGAATATTTGATTTCCGTAATGGAACTCATCGAATTCCTGGCAAAAAGCGGAGTAAAGCCTGAAAATCTCGGCATAACACATTCTACTTTAATGGGAAATTATACTATTGGAAAGTCCGACATTGATATAATAATCTACGGCAAGGGCAACGGATGGAAAATTTTTAATTATCTCAAAAATGCAAAGCATGAAAAATTGCACTGGAAAACTGATGAAGAATGGAAAAGATATTATCAGGAGCATAAAACTTCGGAATCAGTGCAATTCACGCAAAAAGAATATGTCGACCATATGAGGAGAAAAAGGTATGAAGGAATGTTCTCCGGCACAGTTTTCACATTATTTACTGTTGAAGAGCCTCAGGAAACCTGGTTCAGATGGGGCGAGGACAAATTTGAGCCGCTGGGAACGGTCACAATAAAAGGAAAAGTTACAGATCATTATAACAGCCATGTGAGACCAGGATTTTATGAAATTACAAACGGAAAAATAATAGATTTTCATTTAAAAAATATAAAAATTGATGGTTCTTTGGAAATCAAAAGAGTTGTGACATACTCAATCCCTTTTGTGCAGCAGGCACTGAAAGGGGAAGAAATAACTGCCTGCGGGCTCCTTGAGATGGTGACTCCTAAAAAAGGCACGAAATATTACCGGCTGGTAATCGGTTATTTTGACGCTTATCTCAATGAAAGGAGAGAAAAAGAATTTATTAAGTCGGGTTTTTAAAATGCACTTTTACGAATCTTCAATAATTACCACAATTGACGGATTGCATTGCCAAGTTTATGGCAATCAGCATCCTGAAGGCAGGGTTTTGATCAAGCCAAAATATATTCCTACCGATATAATTTCAAGCGACGCTCTGTCCTACAGATTTATTTCCGGAAGAAAGATGAACCGCCTGGATTTGTGGATTGACACTGAAAAGCTTACGCAATACATTAATTCATTTGCAAAGGCTTATCCCCAGTACATTTTCAGGAGCCCTGTTCACGACAAAAGCCCCCTGTTTTTTGCAGTGCCAAAAAAAAATATAGAAAGGGAATATTCCCCAAGAGAGGGCCTGGCACAGCTTATGGGAATGCCGGATAAAGACCTGGACCAGCACCTTAGGAATGTGGTTGAGCTTGTGTCGCTGCTTTTAAAAAGCGGCCTCAAGCCTGAAGATTTTGGGATAACCTACTCGACACTTATGGGCCATTACTCACCCAATATGTCTGACATAAACATCGTGGTTTATGGAAAAAATAAATTTTGGAGCCTTATGGAATTTCTTAAAAAAACATCCAACAAAGGCCTAAGGTGGAAAACTTACAGCGAGTGGGAATCATTCTACAAAAAGCGCAACAGGCATATGGTGCATAAAAAGGAGAAATATATAGAAAATATGCACAGAAAAAAGTCAGAAGGCTTCTTCAAGGGGACCTTGTTTGTAATATTCGCCGTCGAGCTTGAAAATGAAGCATGGTTCAAGTGGGGCAGTGAAAAATACAGAAGAATTGGGCAGGCAAAATATATTGGTTTGGTCGGAGACCATAAAAATTCAGTGGTCAGGCCTGGCTGCTATTTGATTTCTGATTCAAGATTTCTTGATGGCGATTCAACGTGCACAAATGCCGCCATAAGCAAAGTAGTTTTTTACTCAAGGGACTACTGCATGCTTGCATATAAAAATGAAAAAATTGAGGCGAGCGGCGTTGTTGAGGAAGTGATTCCTAAATCCGGAAAAAAATATCACAGGCTTGTTGTCGGTTATTTTGACTCTTATTTAAGCGGCAGAAGGGATTATGAATACATAAAGGCGGTCGACTGAAATGCACGCGGTCAAGGAAGCAGAAAAGCTTCTGCAGGAGAATGCCGGCCAAAAAAAGAATTGTAATTTATGCAAAGATGCAGCCTATAAAGTCGGAGAAAAAACCGGATATGGTGCGGTTATTTTTAAAATAGGGAATAAAAAAAACGGCTGGTTCGCTACTTTGTCCCCACAAACCGGGGGCAATCCTGAATTTGATTTTACAATACAGCTTATGCCGATATCCCATCTTACTCATTTTTCCCAGATCGGCGCATATCAGGGAATGGCAGAAAATTTTGGATTGTCATTTTCCAGGATTTGCAGGGCCATGACGGTGATTTTGATGCAAAACGAAAATTTATTGGCCAACGCCGAACAGAAAATCTCTTCCGCACCTGTTGCAGCCTATGGCAAGTGCACTACATGGAAAGAGAAAAAGGAGCACCTCCACATCAAAGTATTTCCATTCCGGGACAATATAGGCCAGCCCTATACTGTTGACAGTTCTTTCGGCAAAAAAGAGATATTCAAAGATAAAAATGGAAAAGAGTTCGTGAAGATGATTCCTGTAAAAAAAATTGAAATTGGTTCGGGCAGGTTTGAAAAGCTGGCAAAAAGGCTTGCATTGCTGCTGAAGAGATAATAAGAAATAATGTGAAATAGTTACTGACTTCCATTACCTAAAATGATAGACCTGCAAAGCCATACAACAGCCTCTGACGGAGAACTATCCCCGGAGGAATTGATAGAGCTGGCGATAAAAAAGAAGTTAAGCGCTATTGCAATTACCGATCATGATTCTGTTGGATCATTAAGAAAAGCCATAGAATACTCTAAAGGAAAAAACATAGAAATAATCCCTGGTGTGGAGCTCAGCTGTGATGACCCGCTTTTTTCTTATGAAAAGATAGATGTGCTTGGATTATTTATAGATTATAAGAATAAAGAACTTCTAAATCTAATTAAACACATAAATTTCAAAAGAGAGGAAAACAAAAAGCTCATAATTGGAAAATTAAGGTATTTAGGATACAAGATAACTTACAGCGATGTAAAAAAAACTGTTGGCGGAACTTTTGGAAGGCCGCATATTGCAAAATACCTTATCAAAAAGTATCCTGATAAATTCTCTTCTGTGAGGGATGTTTTTGACAAACTTATTGGAAGAGGGAAAAAAGCTTTTGTAAAGACTGAGAGCAGAGTATCTGTAGCAGATGCAATAAGGATAATAAAGCAGGCAAAAGGATTGGCTATACTTGCCCATCCGGGCATTTATCCAAGAGAACATTCATTAAAGCTTGTTGATCATTTTATTGCCAGTGGCGGCGACGGCATAGAAACTTATTACCCGTACCACATAGTATGCCCTGAGCTTAAAATTGACAGGGATGGTAATGAACAATTAAATAAATTTTATAAAAAAATTGTAAAATCAAAAAACCTGCTCGAAAGCGGCGGGAATGACCACCATGATATGTACAGGTCAACTTTGGGAGAAATACAGATACCTGAAAACATTTTGGAAAACCTTAAAAAAGCAGTTAAAACAAGAAACAAATCGGCAGGAAAATGAAAGAATCTTGGACAATATGGTTTACAGGCCATCACGGAGCTGGAAAGTCAACCATTGCTTCCGGGCTGGCAGACAAGCTAAGGCATGATAAGATTAGTGTTGTGATTGTAGATGGAGATGAAATAAGAAAAACTGTTTCCTCTGATTTGGGATACACAGTTGAAGAAAGAAATAAGCACATGAAAAGAGTAGCCGGAATATGCAGAATAATATCTAAAAATGGAGTTCTTGTTATAGCATCTGTTGCTTCACCTACAGAAAGCTCAAGGGAATACGCAAAGAGTATTCTGAAAAAAATGCTTTTAGTCCATGTAAAATGCCCGCTCGAGATATGCAGACAAAGGGATGTAAAAGGGCATTACAAGAAAGCCAAAAGAAAGGAAAAGGGATTTGAGAATTTCTTGAGCACTTCTTCAAAATATGAAGAGCCTAAAAATCCGGACTTGACGCTTAATACTGACAGGGAGTCAGTCGAGGAATCTGTAGGTAAATTGCTGAAAGTAATTAAATCTAAAATTATTTTATAATCCATGATGAAAAATATAGACTTGCAGTGCCACACTACAGCATCAGACGGTAAGCTTTCTCCAAGAAAGCTTGTTGAACTCGCTATAAAAAAAAACCTCAGCGCAATCGCAATAACGGACCATGACTCTTTCAACGGAATTGATGAGGCAATAATAGCGGCTAAAGGAAAAAATATTGAAATAGTTCCGGGAGTCGAAATAAGCTGCGACGACAAAGGCTATGTTGATACGCACATCTTGGGTTTATTTATCAATCACAAAAACAAAACACTTAAGTCTTTAATAAAAAAAGCGCGAACTTGCAGAGAGAGGCAAAAAAAAGAAATAATAACTAAATTCAGGAAACTGGGATTTAAGATAACATTTGATGAGGTAAAGGCAATAGCAAAAGGAGAAATTGGAAGGCCCCATATCGCAAAAATAATAATAAAAAATAATCCTGATAAAGTAAATTCATTTGATGAAGCCTTTGACAAATATTTGTCAGTCGGAAAATTAGCTTATGTTGAACGAAGAAATAAAATAAGCATAAAAGAAGCGATAAAGGCAGTTCATGCGGCAAATGGCTTGGTTTTTATTTCGCACCCGGGAGTTTATAATAATTTTAACATAGACAAATTCATTGACTACTTCCTGAAAAATGGCGGTGATGGGATTGAAACATATTATTCTTATGAAACATCAAGATACCACACCGGAAAAAGGGCAAATGCAAAAACAATCAGCGAATTCAGAAAAATCGTAAAAGAAAAAAATATATTGGAAACCGGCGGCTCGGATTTTCACGGACGGCCCGACCAGGTTTTAGGAAAGCTGAAAATTCCTTATTCGGTACTAAAGAATCTAAGAAATCACATAAATCTTAAAAGATACCTTTAAATATCCTATTCTTGACTTTAATTACAATGGTAGAATCCATAAAAGAACTAAGGGAAATCTGCTACAAGGATTCAAAAAGCAGAAGACCATTGTACATGGAATGGGTGACCATGAAAATTTCTATTTACGTCACTAAATTGCTTTTATACACCCCAATAAGTGCGGACATGATTACGATTGGCATGATTTTATTGGCTATCCTGGGTTCAGCTTTCATGACATTTGGAACATTAAAATTAATGTTAATAGGAATTTTAATAATTCATTTCACAGTTATTTTAGACAACGTTAACGGTGAAGTCGCACGGTACAGGAAAGAAGGAAGCATGATGGGAACTTTTCTGGAGCAATATTATCATGAATTGTCAGTCCCATTAATTTTTTTCAGTTTGGGTTTTGGGATATTTCTAGCAACTGGCTACAAGTCAGCAGTAATTTTCGGATTTCTGTGCGGAGTATTTTCAAGGTCAACTGTTCTGTCAGCCATAAAGTCTGCAGTAGTCAAGAATGCAATAAGAGACAGAAAAAATAACAGAAGTGACGAAAAATTAAAAAAATACTCTTCAATAGTCGGAAAGAGCCCAAATGTTGAAGGCGGCTCAACAGAAACAGGAGCAAAATTATATCATACTTATGATTTTATTAAGGAATTCTGGGGCGCCCCTTTTAACATAATCCACATTAACATCTTAGTTTTATTGGAAACATTAAACAATTATTACTGGAATGCATTGCCTAAATACTCGATGCTTTATTGGTACTTAATGATATACGGAAGCGTTTCTGTCTTAATTCAGATCATTTCTTTTATAGTGCATTACAAAGGCAATACAATCTACCATTATTATGTTGCGATGATGGGAAAAGGAAAGAAATAGTTATTTAATTTTTTTATAAGCCTCATCTACCGTCACAAACTCAACTTCCTTAAACTTCTTGCAATGCTTGATAAATTCCTCAGTGTCCTTAATAACTTGAGTAATGCTCCCATCTTCATGCGTTGCCTCGATGCTGTGGGATATAACAACAAAAACAAATGGTTTCTTTGACCGGTCAGCATTTTTATAATAATAATTAAAAGCTGCTTTTAATAATTCAGAATAAACTGGATCTGCTCTTAATGTCTTACCCATGAAATTAAATGTAGCAATCGGAATCTCAAGAATTTTAGAATTTTGAGTTTTAGTGTCCTGATAATTATTTAATGACAGTTTCCAAAGGTAATGCTCATCTGTTTTAGACCAATCAAAATGCATTCCATCTTTTAAATGCCCTTTAATTCCCGGCGTTGCAGAGCTGTCAACTTTAAATCCATTCTCCTGCAGTGCTTTTGCAGCATCGGTATTCAATGCCCAATTCCCCCATCTGAAGCTTGTTGGATTAATTTTTAAATTATTTTTAATTATTTTCCTTGAAGTTGAAATCAATTTATTTATTTCCTTTTTATTATAAAATTTAGAGCTAGTATATTCAAATTCCTTGTTCAGTTCTTTTTGCAAAGCCAAATCACTGTCAGGATGCAGATGCAGCCCAATTTCATGATTTTCTTTTAATAATGATTTTAACTGATTGTTGATTTTATTTAATTCTGAATTTTTGGCGCTAAAGCAGTTTGTAGATAAGAAAAAAGTGGCTTTTGCATTGTATCTGTTTAATAAATTCCTCCAGTTTTCAATTCCTTTATAATAACCGATGTAAGCCTTCGGATTCTCTTTTTGCCAAACTCTTTCATTATTTTTCTTTACATAACCAGATTCGGTATCTATCGTTATTGATATCAGGAATTTTTTGTGTTTGATTTTTGGACTACTTTTATTTGTTGATTTATTATTGCCTTTAAGATTTTTAACGTAAACTGATTTTGACATTAGTTTCAGGGATCTCTTTCCTAAAGGTATGTTCAACATATTATACAATCCAATTTTTAATTTTTTCATCTTAGCTATTGTATAAATTATTAAATTTCCTGACAATGGTGCCCCACGAATAATTTTTCTTTACAAATTGAATTCCGTTCTTTGATAATTTTTTCTTTAATTTATTGTCGCTTAAAACTTGAATAATGCTATCTGCCAGATGAGATTCATCTTTTTCCTTGACCAATAGTCCATTTTGATTGTTTTTTATCAGAAACTTGATGCCACCTGTTTCTGTGCCAATTACGCAGGCCCCACATGCCATTGCTTCAGCCAAAACAAGGCCTTGCCCTTCTGTTCCAATCCTGCTTGTCACCGCCGGCAATACAAAAACATCGGCAAGATTATAGTAATCAACAAGATTTTTGTGTGGAATTGAGCCAAGAAATTCTACATTCTCCAGATTTAATGAATCCACAAGCTTTTGAAGTTCTTTTTTGTACGCTCCCTCCCCTATAATAAGTAATCTTGAATTTGATATTTTTTTATTTACTGTTGGCAATGATTTAATCAGATAGCCTATGCCTTTCTGCTCGTTCAGCCGGCCTACATAAAGAATGATTTTTTTATTTTTGTATTGCCTGAATTTGGATTTGACATCTTTACGGACAAATAAGTCTGTGTCAACTCCCATGGGAATTAATTTCACTTTAGATTGGTATTCCGGAAATCTTTTGACCAATTCATTCCATGTAGCTTCGCTGTTCACCGTGCAGAAATCTGCTTTCTTTAAAACATTTCTCTGCAAAAACCTGAAAATAAAATTCTTCAGCGGAAACAAATCGCTTCCGTGGACTGTCACAATAAGTTTAGTTTTCTTGTTTTTCAGCATTGCGCCTATAATTCCCTGAGGTATGAGCCAATGCGCATGAATAATGTCAGGATTTTCCTGCTTAATTAATCTACTGGCTGAAAAATATTCCGACAAAAGAAAAAATGGAACGTTTAGCTTGGCTGCAAAGCTTCTTTTAAAATTAGGAATAATTCCAGCGCCGTAAGCCAGCTTCTGTAATTTATACGGATAAAAATATCGAAACCTGTGAATATCAACGTGCTCTATATTTTCCTGCTTCAGAGCCCCATCAGCATGCGGAGCCATAACTATTATTTTTGTTCCCATCTCTGCCAGCCTGTCGCTTAGTTCATAAACAAATCTTGGAGTTGTGTCATTCTTCCATCTTGGGAAAGTTGATGTTAAAACTAACGCTGTTTTCATAATGCTTAATTTAGGAAGATGGTTTATAAATTTAGCTGTTTGAAGTCATTTAAGTTACACTAACGCTTGTCAATTCCGAATCCAAAGTTGTTCCGTTAATTGCACTCGCATTTACATTAAAGTTTCCAGTTGATGTAAAGTTAGAATTGACATAAACCAATATATTTTCACCCGGAACAAGACTTATCAAATTATTAGATATGGTAATGTTTTGGCTGTTATTCAATGTCCAATTCACAGCAGGCAAACTTGAATTCCAGTCATTGCTTATTATGAAATTAAATATCTTGTTTGTGTTGTTGTCAAATGCAACTGTTAAATTATCCACTCTTATGTCTTTAACCTTAATTACCATGCTTTGTGAAGCATTAATGCTTCCGTTTGAAGCGGTTATAGTTATATTATAATTTCCCTTATTTACAAAATCATAAAACACGAAATTGAACAGGTTTTGATTTGATGTTAAAGAAACAAATTGCGGCAATGAGATATTTCCTAATTGAGTGCTTAAAGTCCAGTTCAGATTACTTATAGTCTGGTTTAAGTTGTTTAAGATGATAAATCCAAACAATCTTTTTGTTATGCTTTGGTTTAAAATCATAAAATCTTTTATTTCTATGTCTGGAACTATTATGGTTGATGATTCTATCTCAACGTAAGAGCCAGAGGTTGCAGTTGCTGTTAAAGTTTTAGTTCCTGTAGTGTTATAATCGTAAGCTACGAATACCATAATATTTTCGTTTGAGTTTAAAGAATGATTTGTTGTGAACTGGACTGTTGATTCGCCTGTATTCAATTGTTCAGAAACATTTGTTAAAGGAGTTTCTAAAGTGTTCTTGGTTTCATAATAAAATATTTCCTTAGTGCTGTTTTGATTTAGCGTTGTTAAATTTGTTATTCTCAAATCATTATCAATCTCAAAAGTATTTTCAGAAACCGTTGTGTTTGTGTTGATTCCGTCTGTTGCTAAGACTTTTACTAAGTAATTTTTGCCCTCGGGCAAATCGGATGTGTTTACGAAAAAAGATTTGTTTACTACATCTATGTCTAGGGTTGAATATGAACTTCCGTTATCTGATGATATTAAGATTGCGTAATTTGGGATATCCCCATCAGAATCAGAAGAATTATAAGTAATATTCATTTTGTTGGAAACAACTTCGTTGCCGAAGGGAAAGGTAAGGTTGAGTGAGGGGGTATTGGGCGTTTTGTTTATTTCTTTTTTCACCACATCATTATTTTTAATCCTGAAACCTTTATTGTTTGAAGAAAAGTTCATGACAACAATGAAATAAATTATATTTGTCTCAATACTACTTCCATTAAAACCCACATCTAAAAATGATGGAGTAAAATTAATTTTTGAAGTTACTTGGCTATCATTATCTAGAATCTCTATTGAATAATTTCCATTCACTGTTGTATTTGGTTGTGTTATTTCAACATTGTTGATTATATAAGAAGGATATACGTCTATAGCTTCACTTGATTTATTAATTATCCCACTCAAAACTAGTCCAGTTACAGCAATCAAAGAATTTTGTTTGAATTTGTTTAATAAATGTAGATAACTCTCATTGGAAATCCATGCAGAGTCTTGGTCGGCACTACCCATAAGATTGTATAAATTAACCTCCCCAGTAGAGTTAATCCAGGGTATTACTCTATTTATTGTGGATGTAGCACAACCTAAAGGCTCACAATTTGAATCTAAAACTTCGTTATTATCCACATCGCCATTTGGACAAAAGCCAGGCACCGCTGCTATTTTATTCTGAGAATTCCAGTAACTTGAAGAGTGCTCGTCACACAATCCAAAAGTATGCCCAATCTCATGTGCGGCTATATGCCTTTGGTTCCTTGCTTCGGCAATACCACCAGGAAACAGCACGATACCATGTTGAACTAAGGTATACCCATCAGCTGTTGCTAAAACTGTATAGTTCTTAAACCAATATTTCGGAACTACACCGATAGTTCTCTTATAACTTAGTATTCCCCGTCTTGCTAATTTAGATAATAACCTATCTAAGTCACTTTTTTCCTCTGGTAGACTTGCGTAAGGTTTACCATAAGTAAATGTCAAGTAATTATCTGCTACTGGGTAAGTTGCATTAAAAAATTTTATGAAATCTAAAACGGTAACATTAAAATCAAGCGGATTATCTATTGGGATGAAAGTTAACTCTAATTTCTGCGTTGTGGCAACACTTATAGTTATATTTTTAAAATTGTTAGATGGATTAGTATCTACTATACCTAATGCACTGTACGAAACCATTATAAATATACAAAACGACATTAAACTTCTTTTATTTGCTTGCATTTTTTAAATAATTCACAACTATTCTACAAATAAAAATACTTAATGATGCAATTATATAATAATATAAAAGTAGTAATAAGATGTAAATATAAAAGCCTAAACTGCCAAAGTTTATATTTATGGAAAAAGTTTCTAAGATTGCACTAATAGGCATGTAAAGGATTGGGTTGAGATCTATTTTAGAACTATCAGTAAAATAGACTCTCTTACTTAATATAGGTAAGGGTATACCAATAGATATTAGAAGTACTAATAGAGAAAAAAATGCAGTTAAGATAATTTTCCATTTTGTTGGTCTAAAAAATTCAATTAAGAATTTCTTATAACTAAAATATCTTTTTTCTTCGGCAATTTTCATAATTTATCACCTTGCATAAAACATTTTTAACTAATACTCACATTCGTACTAAACATCTGCGTTCCAGCCATTGTTGGCCTAAAGCTAAAATCAAAATTCTCAGTTAGGCTTGAATTGATTTGTTTCGTGTTGTTATCACCTTGCCACTGAATAAGCTGGTTTCCTTCGAAAGTGATGGTAACCGTCCCATTGGCGTTTATATTGCCATTGTTACGAACATTAACTCTGACCAATCCAGTCTTTCCAAGAACCATGTCTACATCTGGAATGACTTGAACTGGAGTGATGCTGACTATTTCCAAATCAGCAAAAAGATTAGACCTGAATACCAAAGTTTTTCCTTCTGTAGTCAATATTATATCATTTCTTCCGTCATTATCAAAATCAACAACTATGTTATGGTATCTTAGCTTGTTGCTATCAATTCCTGTCAAATTTTTTAGAATATGAGTGGAGTTTGAGCAGTTTACTATAGATAAAGTTGTTGCCCCGTTATCATATCTACTAAAGCTAAACAGAAGCTCGCTTTGCCCATCTCCATTAAAGTCGGCTGCTACCATGCTTTGCGTTTGTTTTATAAAAGATTCTATGTTAGTTCCACCTGCACTTGGACCTAGTTCAGAAAAATCGCTGCTCAAATTAGGATGTATCCAAAACATCTGATAGCTATTATCAAATAACGAAGCTTCACCTGTAAAAAATTGCACTCCAAGTCTTGATTGACCGTCAAAATTACAATTTGATAAAACAGGAATGGTAGTATAATCTCTGTTATTGCTTGAATGTCTGTAAAATAAACGAGTTCCATTTGCATCAAAAATAACTAACTCAGGATTATTTGTTTGCGCTGCAGTTGTAATATCTAATCTATTGTCTTGGTTGTTATACTTATGTACGAAAGCTGGTGTAATGTTAAGTACGTTTGTTCCTGCATCTAATGCAAAAGCATGTCCATTACCATTAAATCCATTATTTGACGCATTTGCTGGGATATCATAAACAAAGATTGAAGCTGTTTGTACAGTTACTGGAGATCTAGTGTCATTGCTCGTATAAGTAAATATGGCATCTAGACCGCCGTCTTGTTGTATATCGGCTAAGGCTGGAACTCTTTTCATAACTCTTAAGTCAAAAGGTACAAGAAAGTCATTTTTAAATTTTGTATATGTCTTATTGGAAACATCTACACGATATATTGTATTGTTAATATCAATAAAAATACAATAATCAGTGCCATTAGTGGTTGCACATCTTACGCCAACTTGCACTCCAAAACTTGAATCTCCAAAGCTAAAATTATAAGTTACGTTGTATGTGCTTTCACTAAACTTGATTTCATAAAAATAGCTGTTAGTATCTATATTACTTTTTACAATAGCATAATATTTGCTTTTGAAAACGGTTGGCTCCCCTAATAAAGCGGCATTAATGTTAAATTGCTGGATAATTGAGCCGCTATTAGTCAAATTTATTAAAAAAAGCCTGTAATTGGAGTTATTCCAGATTAATGCTTCCATAGAAGAATCTCCTACAAAATTGCCAACTGAAATTTCTTGGTCTTGTCCTATTGAGATATTAAAATTGGTCCAATCATAATTATCGTTGCTAATATTAGGAACGTAATGGGTTCCATTAAAATTTCCTCCAAATTCTGTCCATTCATTGGCTCTTGCAACATTTAAGATTACAATAATAACTAGAAAAAGAATAATGCTATTTAACTGCACTTTTGTTTTAAATATTTCTATAAGCATAATTAGTCACTTAGTTGCATTAATCATCCTTTCGACTTCAAGAGTGACTTGTTGCTGCGTCGTGTTTGTCATTTGCAGAACATACAAAACAGGCGTCATGTTGAAAGTGCCAGCAACATGGCTTTCTCCAGAACTGATGTAATTTAAAGCCCAGACTTTATTTCCTTTCCTTGCAACCCAGTCAAAAGTGCCAAGAAATTGGTTATTGCTAATGTCTCTCGCAGAAATTTGCTGGTTTGTGTAATTAGAATAACTACTTAACAGGGCGTTTTGTATGCCAATTCCTATTGATTGGGCTGCGCCTGTTTCCTTTGCGAATAGATTTATTGCCAAGGCACCGCTTGTGCTTGTTGAATTTTGATTTTCATTAGAGTCCTTGCAGCTTATATAAATGTTTGAATTTGCTTGGGTCAATTTGTCTTGAATAGTTAAAGTGCAAGTATGTTCTGCTGTGCCTTCCCCGCCCGTGCAGTTCCTGCTGCTTCCTAGATTAGAATAATTTAAATCAGAAATGCCTACTGCACAAAATGCATTCTCATTTGTTCTAAAAAATGTAGTTGGAGTTGTGTCGTTTGTTGCGCATGGGTTTGACTTATTTGCATTCCAGTTAGTGCAGCCTGTGCCTCCTTCTGAAGTCATATTGTAAAAGTTTATCTCTGGAGGTGTTGTATCTGCTGCTGATGGAGTTCCATTGATTATCAGCGTGCAATTTGCCATTTTGCCGTTTGGAAATAATGCACTCATATTTCTGTCGTTTAATGTTGCATTCCATATTGCCATTTCAGCTATTCCGCCCTGAAGCCAAAATGGAGAAGTTCTTGGGTCTTTCCCTACAACAAAGCTGTTAGCACCAGCATACATCTTTAAATTAGCAGTATTCGGATTATTGAATGTGACATTTACTGTTCCGTTGATTGCCATTTCTGATGAAGTTAAATTCCATGTTATAAACACTCCTCGCCATTCATCTACAGGGAAAGCGGTGGCTGTTGTCAAGTCTATTGTGTTATCGTCTTGAGGAGCATTTATCCATGCAAATCTAAAGCCATCTCCTGTTCCTGCGGCTGGATTTCTTCTTAAATTAGGATAATTATTATTGCTTCCATCTTCCCTTCCCCCTACTCCCACAGTACTTCCTAAAGTAGTGTTTATCTTAAAGACTATGTATATTGTTCCATTTCCTGCTCTTGATTCATCTCTTAAAATTACAGAGCCAAAATCGATATAAGATGTGCTGCCATCAAAGGCATAATAATTCCCATCCGGGCCTCCTGGCACAAGTGTTGCTCCTGATACTGTTCCTGGAAAACGGTTCATTACACCATTGGCATCTATGTCAAAAGAATAACATTCTTCAAGATTATTAACTGCAATTTGGGAGTATCCTAAAGGTAACACTAATAAAAACATTGTGATGATTAAAATAAAATTAATCTTTTTCATTGTCCCACCTCCTGAATTGATAATTTATTCAGATGGAAGCTTGTATCATCCTCTGCAAAATCGTCTCTTGAATTTTTGTAGAAAGTTTTCACGCTATTATCACAAATCTCAAATTTCTCGCAGCTTTTGCCGCTATTGCAGTCTGTAAATTGCCCTTTATGTGCACCATCATAGATAGATACGCAAGTTACAATCAAGCAGTTATTTTCAGTGGTGTAAACGCAAGGTCCCCAATCTGAAGAATCTATTTGGTTCTTAACAACGGCATTTCCTTTGTCAATTACTATCAGAAATTTATTATCCGGCTTGCATTCAGTCCTATTATTTACTATGATGGTCTCTCCTGTCTTGCAGCTAAAACTCCGTTGACTATGCTCTAATGAGCAGTCTGTTGATGGTCCTGAGGTATTTAGGCAGCTCGTATAATTGCTGTAATAAACACAGTTGCCATAAACATCTTGTATTTGATTGTAAAAAGTAGTTGTGCATGTTTTTGTTTCCTCAATTTTTATTGTGGGGGTTATTGAAGTATTTTTGGTTTGCAGATAGCTTACTGGAGAAATCTGGCTCCATACGACTATTGAGAGCAAAACAATAATTATAGCCGTCATAAGAAAAATATTTGTCTTTTTCATAAAGCACCTCGAATATTTTTTAGATTAGAACGGATTATTAAGAAAAATAATTTGTAAATTTTTACATAAGCAAGTCTAGTAAAAATAAGTGCAGTGAAGATCAACCCCAATTTTTTAATTTAAACCCCAAATATGAAAATTAAATTAAATGTATTTAAGCTTTTCTCTTTAGAGCCTGTTTATAACAAACTTTTTAAACGCATATATGTTGGTTTAGGATATGAGCACCGTCAGGAGCATATACAGAAATTTATTGTTTTTGAGCAGCGGGGAAATAATCTCAAAAATACTGCAGTTCGTTTTGATGGTCTATGCTGCAAGAATTTTAGACCAGGCTTCTTTCGGCAAATTCAGCTTTGCTTTATCGCTGTCATTCATAGCAATCATAACAGCCGATCTTGGAATAAATCAATTGCTGATAAGAGAAATCGCAAGAGACAAGGGAAATGCGGGCAAATATTTCATAAATGCTTTCGTAGTAAAATTGGTTTTTGCACTGATTACATGGGTTTTCATAATATTCTTGCTCAATGCATTAAACTACCCCAAAGATACAAGATATATTGTCTATTTAATCTGGATCTTTACAATTATCTCAACCTTCACCGATTTGTTTTATTCAATTTTCAGGGCTTTCGAGAGGATGTTCTATGATTCATTGATAAAAATATTAAGAATGTCAATTTTGGCATCTGTGGGGCTGTATGTTTTAATCAATGGTTATGGCATCCTTGCTTTCAGTTTTGTATTCATCGTTGTTGAAATTCTCATGGTCAGTTTGGCGTGTATTATAGCCCAAAAAAACTTCATAAAAATCAGACTTGATTTAAGCCTACGGTTTATGAAAAATATTGTAAAAACCGCTTTTCCGCTCGGCATGGCATTCTTTTTCAGCTCAATCTATTTCTATATTGACAGCATAATGCTTTCAAAAATGAAAGGCGATGTTGAAGTCGCAATCTACAGCGTTGCGTATAATCTTGCTTTGGCGATTTTATTCATTCCAGCAGTTTATACAAATGCAGTCTACCCAGTAATGTCAAGATACTACAAAACTTCAAAAGAAAATTTGATTTACCTATACAAAAAATCATTCAAGTATTTGTACATAATAGGATTGCCAATTTCAGCAGGACTGTATGTTTTGGCAGGCAGGATAATATTTTTCTTTTATGGGGAGCCATACAAAAGTTCAGTCATAGCACTGCAGATTATATCCTGGTTTTTATTCATCAAATTCCTGAATTATCTGATGGCATATGCATTATCGTCAGTTGACCAGCAGAACAGCAGAATGATTGGGCAAGGCTTGACTGCGGCATTCAATGTGGTTCTCAATTTAATTTTAATTCCAAAAATGGGGTATATAGGCGCTGCTGTCTCGACATTTTTCACTGAAATATTTTTATTTATTTTGTATTATTGGTACACATCAAAATCATTGCACCGATTTAATTTCGCTCCAATATTAATTAAGCCGTTGATTGCCACTGGGATAATGGTGACTTTCATAATTTATGCAAAGCTCAGATTGTTTTTAATAATGCCGTTAGCCGTATTGATTTATTTTGCTGTAATTTTATTATTAAGAACTTTTGAAGAAGAGGATTATCAGATATTCAGGAAAATTTTCATCAAAGCTGACATAAAAGAAATATCAAAAACTAATTCTCTTTAATGGGCCGTGGGCCAAACATTCGAAATATTGCTTCTTCAGTTTACATTTAAAAACTCCAGACAATTTTACTTCATATAAAAATTAATCGGAATTTTCTCTAAACCATTCAATTGTGTTTATTACTCCTTCCGTTAAATTAACCTTTGGCTGCCATTTTAATTCTTTCCTGGCCATTGAAATATCCGGGCACCTTACATGAGGGTCATCAGCCGGCAAAGGGTTAGAAGCAATCTTGCTCCTGCTTTTTGCAAGTTCTTTTATAAGTTCAGCAAATTCCATGATTGTTTTTTCCTCGGGATTGCCGATATTGACTGGCTCGTTCAAATCAGAAATCATTAATTTGTAAATGCCATCAATTAAATCGCTTACAAAACAAAAACTTCTTGTTTGTTTTCCATCCCCATTTACAGTTATAGGGTCGTTTCGTAATGCCTGCCCGATAAAATTAGGAACAACCCTCCCGTCATCTTTTCTCATGCGTGGGCCATAGGTGTTAAATATTCTCACAATTTTTGTATCCAATTTATGAATTCGGTGATATGCCATCGTTAGTGCTTCTGAAAATCGTTTTGCTTCATCATAGCAGCCTCGAATTCCAACCGGATTTACATTTCCCCAATATGTTTCAGGCTGTGGATTAACCAGCGGGTCGCCATAAACTTCCGAGGTTGACGCTAAAAGAAATTTTGCTTTTTTTGTCAAAGCCAATCCTAAGGCATTATGTGTTCCAAGGCTTCCAGCTTTAAGAGTCTGAATTGGAATTTTTTGGTAGTCTATGGGGGAAGCCGGAGACGCAAAGTGCATCACAAAATCAAGATTTTCATTAACGGCTATATGACTGCTGACATTATGATGAATAAAACTAAAATTTTTGTTTCCTCTCAGGTGCTCAATATTTTTTAAGTCTCCGGTAATAAGGTTATCCATTGCAATTACTTTATATCCCTTGCCAATAAGAAAATCACACAGATGGCTTCCGATAAAGCCTGATCCGCCGGTGATAAGAATTGTTTCCATTTTAAAGTTTTGAATCGTTTTTTTTTAATTGAATATATTTAAATTAACAAATCTTGTTGATGATAATTTTAAATTACTATTATTTTGCTGTAATTTAACTTATCGCACTTATTTATTTAATACGATCACAAGTAAAATAATGAATTTTTATCCTTTATAATATTTATTTGCTTTTTCCAGCTGCTCAAAGCTGCCTATATCAAACCATTTTTTTTCTGTGATATATGAATAAATCGTATCCCTTTTGTGCAGCCATTCTATAAAATTTCCCGTCTTGTCGGAGTTATTGCCTTGGTCAATATATTTTCTTATTAAGCCGATTGTCCTTTTCGGGAATAAATAAATTCCTGTAGAGGCTAGCGTTGACTTGGGAATATTCGGTTTCTCCTCGAAATCAACTACAATATTATTGCTGTCAACTTCCACAACGCCATAATGTTTCGCCAATTCAATATCCTTAACATCATGCAAAACTATGACATTGGACTCCTTTTTCCTGAAAAAACCTGCCACTTCATCCAAAGGCAGTTCAAAAAGATTGTCTCCTGCAACAACAATTAAATCGTTTACAATATTTTTTGAAACGACAGCATAATGAATGTCGCCAAAAGCCCCCAGCCTGCTGTCATTGCTTGTGGTGCCGTCATTCACAATTTCTATCGGAGTACTGGCATCAAAATTTTCCAGCCATTCCTTAAAATTATTTTCAAATTTATTGTTAGTTACAATGTATATTTTATTTATATTGCTTATTTTTTCAAGTTTTCTTATAATATGCTCGATTATTGGTTTTCCTGCCACATTCAATAAAGGCTTCGGGGTATTAAGAGTTAAAGGGTGCAGGCGGGTTGCATATCCGGCAGCAAGAATTATCGCATCCATCATACATCTCCCCTCCCAATGCTAATGTAATTAAAGCCCTCTTTTTTCATGTCATAAGGATTATAAATATTTCTTCCATCAATTATCAACTGATGTTTCATCAATAATTTTAGTTTTTTCAAATCCAGTTCTTTGAATTCATTCCATTCTGTTAGAACTAGCAATGCATCTGCATTTTCAGCAGCATCATATGGATTTTTGCAGTATTCAACATCAATCAAAATTTCTTTTGACTTTTCCATTGATTCTGGATCATAAGCTTTTATTTTCGCCCCCTCTTTTTGCAGTTCCTGGATTATATCGATTGAAGGTGCAAATCTCATGTCATCAGTATTTGGCTTGAAAGCAAGGCCCAAAACACCTATAGTTTTGCCTTTCACTACCCACAGTGCTTTTTCAATCTTCTTAACAAAATGTTTTCTTTGGTGATGATTTATTTCCTGCGTTGCCTTTAACAATTTAAAATCATAGCCGAGTTTTTCAGAAATCCTTATGAATGCCTCTGCATCTTTCGGAAAGCAAAATCCTCCGTAGCCTATGCCTGCATCAAGAAATGATCTTCCTATTCTTTTATCCATGCCCATCCCTTCTGCAACTTTTTCAACGTCAGCTCCTGCAAGTTCGCAGATGCATGCTATTGCGTTTATGAAAGAAATTTTTGTCGCCAAAAAAGAATTTGAGGCGTGCTTTATTATTTCAGCGCTTTTTATGTCAGTAAAAAGAAGTTTTGATTTCAGCGGAGAGTACAATTTTTCCATGAACTTTTTTGCCCTTTCATTTTCGCACCCAACAACAATCCTGTCAGGGTGCATGAAATCATTCACGGCGCTCCCTTCCCTCAAAAATTCCGGATTGCTTACAACATCAAACTCAACTTTATGGATATTGTAAGCCTTTATGCTGTTCTCTACTTTTTCCCCTGTTTTCACAGGCACAGTGCTTTTCTCAACGATTATTTTATAGGAGTCCATGACCTCTGCAATTATTCTTGCTACATTTTCAACAGCGCTTAAATCAGCTTCCCCGTTGTCTCGCGGCGGGGTTCCAACACAGATAAATATTATTTCTGACGCTCTTATAGATTTTTTTAAGTCGGTTGTAAAATGGAGCCTCCCTTCTTTCCTGTTTTTCTTCAACAGCTCTTCTAATCCCGGCTCATATATTGGAATAATTCCTTCATTTAATTTTTTTATCTTTGTTTCGTCTATGTCAACGCAGATTACTTCATTTCCAAGCTCTGCAAAGCACGCTCCACTTACAAGGCCGACATAGCCGCTTCCAACAACCGCTATTTTCATAGTACCTCTAGAAGCGCAAGTTATTTAAATATCTTACCATTATCCTACTTCATCCTACTCAAACTTTTTGCGAAAAAGTTTATCAAAAATTGCACTATCTTTGATGGCACGAAAGGGATTGATAATAAAAATTTTAATGATTGAAATGGAGTACACTACACAAAATTTATTATTGATTTTAGGATTAATAATAGTTGCATATATTATAATAAAGTCCCTGCTAAAAATATTACAAAAAAGAAAGAGAATTTTGCTTTCCAGGAGGATAAAAAATAAGGCAGATAGGAAATTCAACAAATTACTCAACAAATTCAAGCGCAAAAATAAGCGCAACCCAACAAAAAATGAGTTATTTAGGATTGTTATTAGCGCAAGTCACATTACAATAAGGCAAAGAGGGCACAAAGGTCATTGGGGACGCCAAAAAATTAGGAAATATTTGTTAGAAAAACATCATATAGTAAAAGAATTTAGAATGCACTAAAAATAAAAACTGTATAACTAAACAAAATGGTCAAAACCAAAATCTCAATCACGATCAACGAAAAAACTTTGCAGGACATAGATTCCATAATTGACAATATCTACATCAGAAACAGGTCGCAGGCAATAGAGCATCTTGCCAAGAATGCTTTGGGCGAGAACAAGACAGCAGTAATTCTTCTTGGTGGAAACGAAGCGAAAATCAAAATTTCAAGGGACGACTACAGGCCAACCGCAAGAATAAAAAACAGTTCTGTTATTGAGATGGCATTAAAAAAACTGCGGGAAAATAATTTCAAAAATATTTTTATTATAGCCCGCCATATTTTATTGACAAAATTATTTGAAATGCTGAAAGACGGAACAGATTACGGTGTCAAAATAAATTACATTGAGGAAAAATCTTCCAACGGGACTGCAGATTCCTTAAAGTATCTGAAAGGAAAAGTCAGCACAAACTTTCTTGTTGCTTATGGTGATATTATTTTCAATAAGATAAGTATAGATGGATTATGGAATGACCACATAAAGCAGAATTCAATTGCAACCATAATGCTGACCACTTCCTCAAGGCCCAGCGAAAAAGGCACTGTGAGGGTTGAAGGCAATAAAGTTCTAACATTTGAGCAGAAGCCAAAAAAATCAGACATTTATCTTGTATTCTCCCCAATATTCGTCACAGAGCCCCAGATTTTCGAATATTCAGGCTCAAGCCTTGAGTCTGATGTTTTTCCCGAGATGGCTAAAAAAGGTCTTTTAAACGGCCATTTAAGCTCTGAAAAAGAGATTCATGTTCATTCTAAGAGAGATGCTGAGAAATTAAGAAAATAAACTAAAAAAATTTATAAACTATAAACTTATGAATACCACTATGAAAATAGGGGCATCAACTTGCTATGGAGTGATTAATAAGCCGGTAATTGAATCTGTCAATGAGCTTGAAAAAGCTGGCTTTGATGCTATTGAAATATCCTACGAATATAATAATATCTTAACAGCTGAAGAAGTAAAAATACTGAAAAGCAGGAATCTGGATTTTTCAATGCATTGCCCTTATATTGGCGTTATGTTTACGCATCTTAATTCTAGTTTTTCTGCTCCTCAAATAAAATTGATTGAAAAATCATTAAAAGCTGCGACAGATATCGGATGTTCACATTACGTGATTCATGGCGGGCTCATACCGAGATTCTATACAATGATTGAGAATAAGAAATCCATAGATTTTTTCATTAGATTATTTGCGCAAAGATTTAGAAAAATATTCAAGAAATATTCAAAAAATGGGTTAAAAATAGTCGTTGAGAACCTTCATGGAAGTAACATAGGCAGCCGAGCATCAGACATAATAAAAATTCAAGAATTGATTCCTGAAGCTGGCTTTTGTTTTGATATTGCACACGGGGTGATTACAGATCAAATTAACGAACTTATGGAAAAAATGAATGTGGATTATGTTCATATTCACGACAACAATTTGAGCATAGACGAGCACAAAGTAATAGGGGAAGGAAAAATAAATTTCGAAAAGATACTTTCAAAGTTGAAAAACAAGGGCTTTGATGGGAAGCTGATAATCGAGAACACTTCTTATGGGGATACTAAAGAATCTCTTAAAAATCTAAGCATATTATTAAAAACATTATAAGAAAAGGAGGACAGCTTTTCCAGGCTCCCGTACATAAGTACAGTACGATTGGAAACGGAGGCTTGCTTGACTTCCGAGAACTCGGCGGGCATTGAATGCCTACTTTCGAGATGGGATCAGGTAATACCAAGCCCCTATGGCCGTCCAAGGCAATTAGGAAGAATATGCGGTTTAAAAAGCTTGTGGTAAATTTTTGTATATGAAAATAAAAAAAAGTTCGTAAACATTTGTTCAGCACACTTTCCTAAATCTCAGTAAGATTTTTATACTGACGCCAAATCCTTAAGGGTTATGGCAATAGCAATTCCTGCTGAAACAGCAACGCTTGTAGATATAGTTGTAACTGCAGACAGATCAAACGACACAAAAAGAGGCATAGCAATGATTAGCTTAAATGATCCAAGAGAAAAACATCTCGGTCTCGCATTATTGCATGCAGTCGAGGAGAAAATTGAACCGGGATCTTATGTTGTAGAACAACCTGGAAGAGATATGAAATGGTATTTTACTAGAGTTCAACAATAACTTTCCTATCCTCCTCATTAAGTTCCTTAATCAGATTATGTCCTTTGACTTTTTCTTTAATTTCTTTCCACGAATATTTCTTGGAAGCTTTATTCAGCTCATCAAGAATTTCTTTAATCAAAGCATATTTATGATAAATCAATTCTCCTTTTTCCCGAAGCTCAATTTCTTCTTTGCCAAGCGCTTCGATTGTCTGCTTCTGCTCTTCAATTATTCTCTGCAAGTTTTTGAGTTTTTTATCAAACTCTGTTTCCTTAACCTCCCTAAACTGCAGATAAAAGAACGAAAGCGCCTCGCTGAAAGATAAAAATTTCTTTTTGTCATTGCCTTTATAAAACTCCATATCAAAAGGGATGACGTCTATAACCAAATCATTTTCAAGAATAACATAAGCATCAATTTCTTTACTTATTATTTTATCAAGTGAATCATATATCAATTTTATTGTCTTATCATCAACATTCTTGGGATTAATGGTTTTATCAGCATGAGATAATGAACATACTTCCTCAGCATACAGTCCTCCCAATCCCAGTTCTATCGCAAGACAAGTGACTACAGAATCCTTTTTGGAATTTTTAAAAATAATATTCAAATCTTTCAGCTCAAATAAATTATGATTCATCATAGGATAAACATACTTTAATTTCGGCCTTATAGAGCGCTCCCTGAAATCATGATGCTCAAGGGCATTGAGAATTGCATTATTTTCATTGCATAAAATAGCGTTTCCTTTTCCAAAAAATTCTATATAAAAGAATTTCTTCTCATCCTTGATTTTGAAAGTGAATTTTAAAATCCTTTCAGGCTCAAGCTGCTCAGCATTTTCAAGAAAAAAGCCATCAAGATGCTTCCTTAAAAACATTCCAAAGCCAAGAGTTTCGTCATAATTCTCTTTTTCATTAATTAGGTAGGCACTTATGCCAACCTTAATCTTTAATATTTTTTTGCCTGCATTCGTCTTGTAAAAGCTGAAAATTATCAAATCTTCCTCCGGCTGGTAAATCTTGTCTATTTTGGATCCTTTTAATTGGCTTAATTCTTTGGCCAGAAAATGCGCGTCCAGGGAAGATAATTGTTTTTTCATGATTTCTCCACAATAACCAAATCGCCATTTCTGACGCTCTTAAACTCGCTCAGGTCTCCTTTTATTTTGCCGAACACATTTACTTTTGAAGCAGCTTTTATCTCTGTTTCGGTTGAAGCTGGAGTTTTCCCGAAGAAAATACAGAAGCAGCACCCTTCCGGCCAGTAAGCCAAGTCTCCATTTTCAACGACATCATCTGCATCCCCCTCCAAATCTATTTTTAATGGAATCACAAAAAAAATTTCATCACCCCATCTGTTTGCAGCTCCGTCAGTTGGAAGCATCTTAAAAATAGCTTTTGCTGTCGGAGTATTCTTCAGTTCGGCTTCCGCTTCAATATCATTTACAAAAATCTTAATTTTCATTTTATTAAAGTTGATCAGTCCTGACCATGTTTGCATAATCTTTCGCTAATCTAAAAAAAGTTTCAATAGGTTTTTTATCAAATTCGGTTAAATAAAGTAGTCTGTTGCCTTTATTCTTGTAAATACCACCAGAATGAGGAATGATAATAACAAAGAACACGTCATAATAAATTATTATCATTCCTTTCTTCAGTTGTACTTTTTCTTCCTTACCTAAAAATTTCCTAGCAAGTTCTTGTACCTTGGGCACTTCTCCTTGCTGAATATATTTAGAAATTTGATCTAACCATTCTTCTATTTCCGCAAATTCGCCTTTTATGTGCACACCTCCTAGGGTCAGGCCCCTACCTGAGCCGGAGATTGGCATATGAGGCATGAATTTTGTTGGTCTTCCATCAATAAGTAATACCAAATTATATCCCAATTTAAATTCTATAGGCGTGTCAAGGCAAACAAACCTTATAGAATATCTTGAAACTCCCTTAAACTCAGGTTCTTCCCCTTCAGCCTTGATAGAAATTTTCCCACTTGGAAATTTAGTTTTTATTATTGCTTCGATATCACTTGGATTTATTGTTGCCATGTGTGTCAAAAGTTTATTACCCCTAAGAAGGTTTTCAAATCTTTATCGTATTATGCTTCAGCCACTTCTCTATCCTGTCCATACCCCGGGTAATTTCATGTATTGAAGTTGCATAGCTTAATCTGACATGCTTGTCGCTTCCAAATGCAATGCCCGGAACAACGGCAACAAGCGCTTCATCAAGCAGTTTGGATGCAAAAGTCATTGAATCCATTCCAGTCTCTTCGATATTCGGAAATGCATAAAAAGCGCCTTCCGGTTCAATGCATGAAATGCCATCAATCTCGTTTAATCTCTTGTAAATAAATTTCCTCCTCTCATCAAAAGCCTTGACCATGGTTTTCACAGAATCCTGCGGCCCGGAAAGCGCTTCAATGGCAGCCATCTGCGCTACGCTTGTGGGGTTGGAAGTTGAATGCCCCTGCAAGTTATCCATTGCTTTGATTATTTCCTTGGGACCCGATGTGTATCCAATTCTCCAGCCTGTCATTGCATAAGTTTTTGAAACAGAATTTGAGATGAGTGTAATCTTTTTGATATCTTCCCCAAAAGAGGCGATGCTTACCTGTTTATTGTTGCCATAGACAAAATGCTCGTAAACCTCGTCAGAAACAACATAAAAATTGTGCCTCACAGCAAGCTCGGCAATTTTCTTGATTTCTTCCTGGTCAAATACGGCTCCCGTTGGATTGCTGGGGCTGTTTAAAATAAGCATCTTTGTTTTTGGAGTTATCTTAGATTCAACCATTTCTGCAGTCAGCTTGAATTTACTGTCAGTTTCACATAAGACCGTCTTAGCTTCCGCAAGCTTAACCATTTCATCGTAGCTCACCCAGTAAGGAGTTGGCAAAATGGCTTCATCCCCTTTCTCAAGAACGCACATCATTATATTGTAAAGTGAATGCTTTCCTCCGCAGCTTATTAAAATTTCAGAAACATCATAGCTTAATTTATTGTCCCTAATTAATTTATCTGCCACCGCTTTCTTCAGCTCAGCCATACCGCCCGAAGGAGTGTACCTCGTAATGTTATTGTCAATCGCCTTTTTCGCAGCTTGCTTCACATTTTCAGGAGTATTAAAATCCGGCTCTCCTGCCCCGAAAATGACTACATCTTTCCCTTCTTTCTTCAGCTGCTTGGCTTTTGCATCAATCGCCAAAGTAGCGCTCGGCGCTATATTTCTTGCCCTTTGAGATAGCATTTATTGACCACCAATTCTCTTGATTAATCTATTAATATTAAAACCTTTTGTAGTGTCTATTGTAATGATTTTATGTTTTCTTTGTTTTGCTTCGTTCAGGCAAACATCAAAAATCTCAGCCTCAATATTTTCTTTTATTTTTGATTGATGAAATTTTTTCCTATTCAGCCGTTTATTCAGTTCTTTGATACCACATTTAGCAACAATGCAGAAATCAGCATATTTTCGTGGCAGATAATGTGAAAGATGAGAATCAATTATTATTCCTTTTAATTGTTTAAATTTTCCATATTTATTAGTTTTATTTGATTTCTGGATTAATTTTATTTCATTAATAAGTTTATCATTCAATTTATTAACGTCAATAATTTTAGTTTGCATTTTCCTATCATAACCTTCGGATAATTTATGCTTAGAAATAAAGTTATTAACATCAAGATAATAGAAATTCAATTTCTTACCAAGCAATTTAGACAAAGTTGTCTTTCCTGTGCCTGGTGTTCCGGTAACTACGATTATATTCATATTGCTCAGTTTTATAGGATTATATTTAAATATTCTTAGTCTTTTCTTAATTTATGCAGGAAAGCATTGTATTATCAACCACCAAAAAGCAGGAGTTAACGGATATTACCGATCAGGTCAATTCATTAGTAAAAAAGTCAAAAATAAAAAATGGTTTGTGCAATGTTTTCACGGCACATGCAACGGCAGCAATAATCATAAACGAAAACTATGACCCAAATATCTGCCTGGATTTGCTGGATTTTTTAAATAAAATAATACCAAGCGGAATCTGGCGCCACGACAAAATTGACGGCAATGCGGACTCGCACCTAAAATCAGCAATCCTGGGAGCCAGCGAAACAATACCTATAAATAATGGTAAATTACAGCTTGGTCAGTGGCAGGCGCTTCAATTTTGTGAACTTGATGGGCCTCGAAGCGATAGAAAAATAGTTGTAACAATTATTGGTGATTCAAATTAACTGTGATTTATGCGGAAAAGTTGGTGAGCAATTAAGCAGAACACTTATTGAAGGTGTTGAGTTAACTGTATGCGGAGCCTGCAGCAAATTCGGAAAAGTAATCGCAGAAGTAAAAAGATATTCTCCAAAAGAGCAGCATAAAATGATTCAAAGAGCCCAGCCGCAGGCTTCAAAAGAGGAAAAAATACAAATTCTTGTCGAGGATTACGCGGATTTAATTAAAAAAAGACGCGAGTCGGTGGGCTTGAGCCAAAAAGATTTTGCCATGAAGCTGAATGAAAAAGAATCAATGATTCATCACATTGAAACCGGCGCCTTTGAGCCTACTTTGGAAATGGCACGAAAGCTTGAGAGAATTCTTGGAATAAAATTAGTGGAAGAGCACGAAGAAAAGCACCAGATGCAGAAAACAAAGGCAGAAAGCGGTTTCACATTAGGAGATTTTATAAAAATAAAAAAGACTCAATAATAAAGCACTGCAAAAGTTATAACAATCCACAATATAAGGGCTGCAGCAAACCTTTTGTCGGTCAAAACCAATTCCGGATTTCTGGCGATTTTTGAATTGGTGTAAATAAATTGAAAATATCTGAATATTGCGTAAAGCACAACAGGCAAAGTTAAAATTAATTCATAATCCACAGTCAAAGTATAGAAAGTATAGGCAACAATAAGGACCGCAGTCGTTATTATCATCAAGGCGGCGGTCATTTCTTCAGTATAATATAACAATGTATTCCTATGCATTACCGCTCTTTTGCCCAGATTTGCAAGCTCAACTCTTCTTTTTCCGACGGAAAGAAAAAGTGAAAGAAAAAAAGGGCACAAAATAAGCCAGGAAGATATGTAAACATTAATTATAACTGCTCCTGCGACCGCCCTTATTGCAAAATTAACGGCAATCAAAAGTATGTCGGCAAAAATCTCTTTTTTCAGGTAAAATGAGTAAGCAGTTGAGATAATCACAAAAAATAACATAAGCCAAAAGAAATTTATGCTTATCAAATAAGATAAATACAGGCCGGCAGAAAACAAAATGATTGAGAAAATAGCTGCATTTTGAATAGGTATTCTTCCCGAGGCTATCATTCTGGATTTCTTAGATATATCCTGAAGATCGTTTCTTCTGTCTGCAACATCATTAATAATATAATTTGCAGACGAGAGTATTATTAAAATTAAAAAACCGAAAAAACTTGATATCAGCTTTTCAAAATTAAAAATATTGAATGAGAAAAATATCGCAAGAAAAACTAGAAGATTTTTGTACCACTGTTCTGGCCGCATTATCCTAACATAGTTAAACGCCCTCATTACGACAGATTCGCAATAGTTATTTAAATAAGTTTTTATCTGCAGATATTAATGAGCACAAATGAAATAGCCAAAAGATGCCCAACTTTGGGACTGAAAGTATACACTTATCTGAGGTTCCTAATCCTGCCCATAAAGAATATCGATGAAATTGTGCCAAAAAGCGGCAAAATAATAGACTATGGGTGCGGCTTTGGAATTATTTCTTTTTATCTCGGGTTATCATCAAAATACAGGAAAATAATCGGAATAGAGTTTAATGCTGAAAGAATTAAAAAAGCAAGATTAATCGGCAGGAATATCGCGAATGTAAAATTTGAAGTCGGAGATGCTTCAAAAATAATAATTAGAAAATCAGATATTCATTTATTGGTTGATGTTCTTCATCATATCTCTTATGATAAGCAGATTCTTCTATTGAACAGCATAATAAAATCCATGAAAAAAAATAATTTAATTATAATCAAGGATATTGACAGGAAGCCGTTTCATAAGTATTTATGGAACTATATGCATGACAAAATAATGACCCTAAATGATAAGCTCTATTTTAGAAATCATGAATGGTTTGAATCCTTTTTCAAAGAAAGTAATATAAAGACTGAAACGATCAGGTGTGATAATTTCTTTTATTCACACTTCATAATCATTGCGAAAAAATAAACTGCTCATTCTCATTAATTTTTTTATAATAAGAAATTTTAAAATTATTCTTTAATAAATTAATGAACTGTGTGGTTTTCTTGGGGCATTCAGAGTCTTTTGGATGGCAGGGTATATCTCCCGTATCCACTAAAATATAAGAAATATTGGATTTATTTTTATTAACATAATTGAGATAATAATCTATTCTGCTGGAATTATAAAGCGGATAATAAATCAAATTTAGTTTTGTATCGGAATATATTGTAATAAATGGATTTGTCGTCAGTACTTCTCCGTTAATTTTTTTATAAGACATATAAGAATAAAATTCCTTATTATTTAAGTTTTGATGAAAATTTCTTATTGTATAATTCAAAACTAAGAATAAAGATATTAAAAATACAAGGGTTAATGCAATTTTGATATATTTCGTGTTCAATCTGCTAAAAATTCTGGTAATACCATAACCGGAAATCATGGCAATAAAAGGCAGCACAAGCACGGGATATCTTTCCGTCTTGCAGCCCAGGCTGGAAAAATAGATAAGGGATGCAGCGACATAAAATAAAATTTGAACCTTATTGATTTTGTTTTTATTAAAAAATACAAAGGTAGTCCCAATTATGAAAAATAAAAACAGAAAATTATCCCGTACAATCAAGGGAAAATAATAATAAAACGGCTGCCTGTAAAGTATGTTGCAGCCGACAACATTGTCTATGACATATTGCGCGGATTTTAATGGAAATAAAATAGCATCATAGCTGAAATAATTAAACAAGAAATATGGGAAAATTATCAAGATGAATCCAAATCCTATATAAAAAATCTTTTTAAAATATTTAGAAAAATCATGCTTGTTGAAAGATAAATAAAATGTTTCTATAATAAATATCACAATCAAAAAAAGTCCTGAAGGAAATTTGGTCAGGAAAGCAAGACCAAATAAAACTCCAGAAATAAAATTTTTCTTCTCAAGATAAAAATAAAATCCCAGCAATAGGAAGAAAACAGCTAAAATCTCGACCAGTATCTGATGGCCTGCCTTTAGCATTAAAGTAGAAAAAGCAAGTAAAATTGAAGCGGCAATTGCAGTATTTTTATCAAATAATTTATTGGATAGCGTATAAGCTAAGATTATTACTCCAATAGAAATCAGCAAAATAAATATTTCTCCAGATATTAGTGGATTTAATCCAATCTTCCAGAAGAATCCAAGAATTATCGGAAGTGTTAATGGCCTTATAGGCTCCCATAATCCTGCCTGGCCGTGAGAAAACAAATATTTCCCCATACCGACATAAACTGCCGAGTCCCACCCAGCATTATCAAAACTTATAAAAGCAAAATTGAGGATCAGGAACAATATGATTACAATAACTAACCCTGAATTATCTTTCAGTTTCATTTTAACAGCCTGATAAGAATTATATTAGTCGATTAGCTTATTCCCATGCTTATTCAGCATATACCACTCCATTGGAACTTTTGCAATGGCTTTTATTATGCCAACGTTTACATAGTAAGTCACAACTAATCCGTAGCTGAATGACGATGCTATCATTTTCAGAGTCAGTTTGCTTTTGTTTGCTTTTAGCAAAGCCACGCATCCTGCAATCAGCAAACCGCTCGTGAGGAGAATGTTTCTTGTCAATTCATAACTGAGCTTCCCCCATTCGACAGGAGCAGGAGCATGTGTTATGAAGCTCAGCGTTCCGGTTGTAAAAAGTGCTGCCAATAGCACGGCAATAAGATAGCCGCTCAAGAAAATTGCCATGTAAGTTTTATCAATCAGGCTGATTTTTTTGCTTCTTAAGATAGTGAAAAAGTGATTTTTCCATGAATATATGACGCCATAAGCCCACCGCATCTGCTGTCGATACAAATCTCTCAAAGTATGAGGCACTTCCCCGTCGCAATCAAGGCCTTCAATGTATTCTATTTTATATCCACTTTCGAGAAGCTTCAAAGAGAATTCAATGTCCTCAGTCAGATTTCCGGATTCCCATCCGCCTAATTCAATCAAAGTGCTCTTTCTTACAGCCTCTGCCGAGCCGCACAGAAAGCTTATTTTTCTTTGAGTGTGAATAAAAGGCAGAGTCACATAATGGCATGTATAGATTATTGTTGCGCCAAGCGAGGTCACCATATTTTGACCCGGGTTTATTAATTTCCATCTTGCCTGAACTCCGGCAATATTCCCGTCTTTCATAAATGGCGTGACAATTCTAGAAAGAAAATCCGGCTCGGGTACAAAATCAGAGTCAAATACAACCAAAACTTCTCCTTTGGAATATTTCAGCATATTGTTCAGGTTGCCTGGCTTGTAGCCTTCGTTAGTTTCCCTTTTTATTACTTTCACCAAATCGTGCTTTTGCGCAAACTGCGTTATTTTTGCTGAAACCTCCGGCCTGTTGCTGTCATCACCAATGATTATCTCGTACTTGTCTTGCGGGTAATCAAATCTTAAACAGCTCTCAGCGCACCTTATCGCAACGAGCTCATTAAATGTAGGAATCTGCACTGTAACAAAAGGCAGTTCCCCTTTGTATTCCTTATCTTCTTTCTTTTTTTGTTTGTGGAAGGCGGCATAAATTGCCATTACCAGGTATATTGCTGACATAATAACTGTAATTACCAGTAGAACTTTAAAGGTGCTTTCAAATATATTATGCAAAACGTCCAATATATTTCTTCCGATAGAACTATACCATGAAAAAAAGCTTGTTACCCTGTCCGCAAATAAGGCAACATATTGTTTTATGATATTAATTAGGCTCATTATCTCACTTTATATAGTAGCTTTTGGTCCAAAACCGGTTCCTCAATAAGCTGACTAAGATTATTATATTTAAAACTATTGTATAAGGAAAGTAAAAGAAGATTGCCAGCACGTTTTTTAAGGTTATCCTATCTTTAAATATCTTGAGGGCAGATATGCTTAAGATAGTTGTCATCAGGCCCGACAGCACGCCAAAAATACTGTATATTGAGACGCCGGAATCAGGAATTTGGTATATGACATAAACGGGGCCGAGCAGGCTGAACCACTTGAAAAAATAGCTGAAAACAGCATAAAAACTCTGAGTGTTATATGGAAGCCAGTAATTGACTTGATAAATTATCAGCGGCAATGACAGAAATGCATAGAACGACCACCAGAACTGGCTGATGTAAAAAAAAATTATCGACGGGGAGGATTTCCTTGAAAACAGTGTCTTGTTTTTGACTATTGACTGGAGGGTTCCAATCCACCATCTGGAGCGCTGTTTGTATAAATCCTTAAAATTATCAGGAACAACTGTATAGCCGAATGCCATTGGCGAATTTAATGTTTTATATCCAGCTCTTCTCATTTCCAAAGCTATGTCCTGGTCTTCTGCCAATGTGTCTTTTTTGAAGTGGCCGATTTTTTTTAGAGTAGTTTTCCTGTAGCATGCCAGCGACCCGGAAAACCAAATCCCGTTGTTAAAAACTGTTGAGAAGCTGTTTGCTATCAGGTTGATGAAATGGTATTCCACATTCTGAAAGGCGCTTGCAATGGATTTTTTATTTTTTACGTTGTTGTTTCCTGTTGTGGCCCCGACTTTTTCATCAGCCAGGGGAATTAGCAGTTCGCGGAGGCAGTTCTTGTCAAGAGTTGTGTCGGCATCAGCTGTAAAAATAAAATCATGGGAAGAACTTCTTGCGCCCAAATTCAGCGCTTCGACTTTCCCAAGATGGTTTTGCCTGAGTATTTTGATTTTTTTATATTTTTTAAGCAGTTCCAGCGTGTTGTCTTTTGAGCCGTCATCAACAACTATGACTTCCATCTTTTCTTTTGGATAATCAGAGTTAAAAACAGAATCCACACACTCTTGTATATTTTTTTCCTCATTATAAGCAGGAATCACTATGCTTACATTTGGCTCGAATTTCACGGTTTTATGCTTGAAAAATCTTGAAATAACAAAAACTGAAAAGATGAAAACTAAAAAAGCAAACAGCACTCCGAAAAGCACGCTGGATATAAGCATTATTATGTCTTTCATTGGGTCAAATTGTTATTAAGAATAAGCAGGTGAGCTTTTAAACGTTTCTGATAGCTAGGCCAAGAATTTTAGCCCTATGCTGGTGCATATGCTCTTATTTCCGAATAGGCACATGCCAACACCAATAAAATAAGTTATCCATACTAAGGCTCCAAGACTTATACCGGTTAAAGCAAGCCATTTCCCATCGTATTTTGACGGTTCTTTTTTAATATTTATCAAAGCTCTCATGCCGAAATATATCGCCCCAATTCCAAAAATAAGATTAAGTATAGGTATCCAGAATGTTAATCCAAAAATAAATGATATCATTGCTTTAAGGCTTGATTTCTTGAATTTATTGCCTGCTTTTTCCATAAGTTAAGTTAAGTGGTTCGATATTAAAAGTTTGTGATAAAAAAGTTTAGTTCATTCGGAATTTTGCTAATAAAATTTTAATTTTTAAAATTGTAACGATAAAGATGATTTATAGCAAATTTTATAATAATCTGGGTTATACTAATCAGGAATGGAAGAAATAAATCATATCATTGACAACAAAACGCCAACCGGAAGCAGAATATTGGATGAAGTACTGAATGGCGGCTATGAAAAAGATGTCATAACAACAATTTACGGACCTGCCGGCGCCGGCAAAACGGTAATCTGCATTTTGGCAGCGATGACAGCAGTCAAAAACGGCAAGAAAGTCATCTATGTGGACAGCGAAGGCGGTTTTTCTGTCGAAAGATTAAAACAGGTAGCTTCCAGCACAAATGATGACTACAAAGAAATATTAAACGGCATGATTTTCCTTAGGCCAACAAGCTTTGACGAGCAAAAGAAATCCTTTGAAAAATTAAAGGAAATTGTAAATGATAAAATAGGAATTATTATTGTTGATTCAATAGCAATGCTTTACAGGCTGGAGTTGGGCAAAAGTGAAGATTTCCAGGAAGTTAACAGGGAACTTGGAAGGCAAATAGGGTACCTTACTGAAATTGCAAGAAAAAAAAACATACCTGTTTTGATAACCAATCAAATCTATATGGATTTTGATGAAAAGAACAAGGTCAATATTGTTGGTGGGGACATTCTCAAATACGGAAGCAAATGCCTGATAGAGCTGCAGATAACCCCGGACGGAAACCGGAGGCTCATCATAAGAAAACACAGAAACATCCAGGCAGAAAAAGAGCTATTGTTCAAAATAGTTGAAGCAGGCATAACAGCAGCAAAAGAGAGCAAAGGGTTTAAGTTGTTTTGATTATGAACCCATTTTAAACTACATCAGGTTTTATTCCTTGTTCTCTAAATTTTTTTAAAATCTTGTCATAAGTTTTATCGTTATAGAATTTAGGTGATTTAAGATTCTCATTTATGTTCTTTTTTGAAGCATAAATCGTATTTATTGCCCCAGAACTACCTTCGAGGTTTTTAATAAGAAATTCCCTATGCTCTGGAGTATCTGAAATTAGCCACACCAGCAATGCTTTCCTTTCATCTTTCCATTTAATCATACTTTCACCCATTTTGACCTGAAATAAAGAATATTTATATTACTTTCTGTCAATATTTTACTTTTGAATCAATGGTAGTTTTGAGGCGAAGCGTATTTATGACAAAGTTTTTATATCCTTATTAAAAAGTATATTCTGATGAGTATACATGAGTAATAATGAAACGGTTATAATCGCATTGATTTCTTTGGGAATTGTAGTAATTGGATTAAGTTGGCGTGTATTTTCTGAAGGAAAATTATTTCAAAATAGGAATCAAGGATTAACTTTTTTAGGTTTTGTTTTGTCGATTCTTGGTTTTGTATCGATATTAACTACTTTTTTTAGTCACATATATTTTTCGTTGATAAATGTACAAGGGCAATATTTCACGCTTTTGGAAGGTTTTAATGTATGTAATTCTTGGATGACTGGATTGGGTAGTGCAATTTCTGAAGAATTTTTAAATTTTTGCAGAACTATTAATATGTTCTTTTATTTGTCAATAATTTCTTTAATATTAGGGATAATTTTTATCGTTATTGGATTGATAAAGAGGAAATGACTTTTCGGACAAAGCTTAGGTTCCCGCAACCTTTTTATACCGATATATATAATCCTAACCCTATGGGGAGCAATAAGTTTAAAGAATTTCTAGATAGACAGAAGGCTGTTCAGGATGACAAAACAGCAATAGAAATCCAGCACAAGAAAGGAAAATTAACGGCAAGAGAGCGCTTAAAATATCTGTTAGATTCAGATTCGTTCACAGAACTTGGGGCTTTTGCAGAGCATCACAGCAAGGAGCTGGAAAACAAAAAGAAAGCCGGTGATGGCGTCATAACAGGCCATGGCAGGATTAACAAAAAGCAGGTTTTTGTTTATGCACAGGATTTCTCATTCATGGGCGGCTCAATGGGCGAGATGCACAACAAGAAAATAGCCCACGTCATGGAACTGGCATTGAAAACAGGCTGTCCAATAATCGGATTATTAGATTCAGGCGGGGCAAGAATTCAGGAGGGCGTTTCCGCATTGGACGCTGGAGGAAAAATTTTCCAGCTAAATACAATCTCATCAGGAATTATTCCGCAGATTTCAGCAATTCTTGGGCCATGCGCAGGAATTGCAGTTTATTCTCCAGCTTTGACAGATTTTATTTTAATGACGAAAAAATCAAGCTATATGTTTATCACAGGCCCGGATGTAATTAAATCAGTGACCGGAGAAACAATAGATTTTGAAAGCCTCGGCGGCGCAACAGCACATGGCCAGAAAAGCGGTGTTGCGCAATTCATGGCAGATGATGAAAAAGAATGCCTGGATATAATTAAGGTTTTGTTAAGCTATATCCCCCAAAACAATCTTGAAACTCCGCCTTACAATGCATCGGATAATCCAAAAAGAGAAACAAAAAAATTGCAAGACATTGTTCCAGAAGACCCGAAGAAAACTTACGATATCAAAGAGGTTATTTCAGAAATTTTTGACAGGAAAACTTTCTTTGAAGTCCATCCGTATTATGCAGACAACGTAGTTGTGGGATTCGCAAGGCTAAATGGAAATTCAGTTGGAATAGTTGCCAACCAGCCAAAAGTTTTAGCCGGATGCTTGGATATTAATTCATCTGATAAAATCGCAAGATTTGTAAGATTCTGCGACTGCTTTAATATTCCTTTAATTAATTTAGTCGATGTTACTGGGTATCTGCCAGGAACAAACCAGGAGCATCATGGAATTATAAGGCATGGCGCAAAAATATTATTTGCTTATTCCGAGGCAACAGTTCCGAAAATTTCTCTTGTTTTAAGAAAAGCCTATGGCGGAGCATATATTGCGCTTGTATCAAAAGACATGGGCTATGACAAGGTTATTGCGTGGCCAGCTGCTGAAATTGCAGTTATGGGTGCTGAGCAGGCAGTAAACATTGTCAACAGGGACGAAATAGCAAAAAACCCGAAAGCAAAATCTGAACTGGTGCAGCAATACTCTGAAAAATACCTTAATCCCTATGTTTCTGCAAAGCTTGGGAAAGTTGACATGGTCATCGAGCCGAAAGATACGAGAATAGCCTTGATAAAATGCCTTGAGATGATTATTTCTAAGCGCGAGAAGCGCCCTGCAAAAAAACACGCGAATATGCCCTTGTGATTTAACAAATGGAAGATCTCACTGTTAAAGTCGATGGCAAGGAATATCAGGTGTTTGTTGAAGAAACAGAAGACGGAAGAATATTGGTTCATTGCGGAAATGATGTTTATGAAGTTGAGACTAAAAAGGACGCCGGCCCAAGTGCAATAGAAAGGCTCCAGAAAAAAGAATCCAGCGCTGATGCAAATGAAATCATTGCTCCGTTGCCAGGATTAATTTATGAAATTAAAATTAAGACCGGAGATAAAGTAAATAAAGGCCAGAGCTTGTTTATTTTGATGGCAATGAAGATGGAAAATGATATTATAGCACCAAGAGACTGCGCAATAAAAGAAATCAAGGTAAAAAAAAATGACAATGTCAGCCGTGGAGATGTTTTGGCAATAATAGAGTGAAAATATTAAATCAAAAAAAAATCAGGAGTGATAAAATGCAAAAGCAAAAATTGAAGGGAATGATTTTTGCTGCTTTATTTGCGGCACTTACTGGTGTTGTTGCCTGGTTTAAAATTCCGTTGCCATTCACCCCAGTTCCGATTACACTGCAGACTTTGTTGGTTTTGATGAGCGGCGCAATGCTTGGCCCAGCCTACGGCGCTCTGGCAATGATAATCTATCTTATTTTAGGAGCAATTGGACTGCCGGTTTTTGCTGGCGGCAGTTCCGGATTTGGCACTTTGCTCGGGCCGTCAGGAGGGTACTTACTCAGTTATCCGATTGCAGCTTTTATCATTGGAAAAATGCTCGAAAAAAAGAAATTAAGCAAGTTCCTAAAATTTATTTCTTTTATATTAATAATTATTTTAGTAGTTCTCGTTGCATTAGATGCAATTTTCAAAATTGGAATAATAAAACTTGGCGATAAGGCTATGATTTCGTTAATTACAGAGCAGCAAAGGGCAAGCCTCATAATTATAAGCTTAGGATTATTGCTTCTGTTTTCATTTATAGTATTCTACGCAAAAAAAGCAAAGTCATTTTCTTTGAATGTTGTGCTTGCAATGTTTGCCGGCACTTTGATAATATATCTTCTTGGCGCTATTCAGGGAAAGTTCGTGACAGGACTGCCGTGGAGTGCAATATTCGTAGGATGGGTTCTCCCTTTCATTATAGGTGACACTTTAAAGTTGGTTGTTGCAGCATGGGTTGCAAACAAGATTGATGCCAAGAAGTATATGAAATGAAACCAAAATTGGTCTTATTTGATATTTTTTCCTACAGCTGCATGAATTGCCTGCGCTCTTTAGAATACATTAAAAGAATTAATAAAAAATATAAAAAATTCGGATTGGAAACAATAATCATCCACCCTCCGGAATGGGAATTCGAGAAAAATAAAAATAATATCAAGTCTGCACTGAAAAAATATAATATAAAATTCCGAATTAAGATTGACAAGGATCGCAAGATTATTAGGAAATTTAATGTTAATTTCTGGCCAACACAAATTCTCGTTCATGGCAATAAGTTAGTATATAAACATGCAGGTGAGGGAAATTATAAAAAATTAGAAGAGTCGCTAATCAAACATTTAGAAATAAATATAAAAAAAATCTTCAATAATGAGCCAAAATATACAAAAATTCCAACTATATACTGCGGAAAAAGAACGAAAGGGTTAATTTCAAAATCAAATAAAGAGCTAAAATTCGGAACTGTATACACAGATAAAAATTGGGTTCAAAAAGACGAATACCTTCAGTCATTAGCAGACAATTCCTCTTTAACAATGCTAACAAAAGGAACCATTGCAAATTTTGTTGCAAAATCAATAAATAATAAATCAATTAAAATAAAAATAATCCTAAATAATAAATTAATAAAAGGATTGGTAATTAATAAGCCACAGTTATACCAGATTATTAAATCAAAAAATAGTGCCCAAAAACAATTAACCATAATAGCTCCAGAAAACCTGGCAGTTTATTCGTTTTCATTTCAATGATACAGGCAAAAAATTTAAATTTCAGGTATGAAGAAGACTGGATTTTAAAAAATATAAGCCTAAGTATAAAAGAAGGCAGCTTTACTGCGATAATTGGCCCAAATGGCTCCGGAAAAAGTACATTGGCAAAGCACTTCAATGCAATCCTTGCCCCAAGTGGAGGAAATGTTTATGTCGATGGTGTTGATACAAAAAAAGATGAGTTCAATGCAAGAAAAGAAGTTGGATTTGTCTTCCAGAATTTCGAAGATCAGCTAGTTTATTCTACAGTTGAAGAAGATGTTGGGTTCGGACTGGAAAATCTGGAGTTCGGCTATGGTAAAATTAAAGAAATTGTTAGTCAAATTCTAAATCAATTGAAGATTAGCCATCTTGCAAAAAGAAACGTCAATATGATTTCTCTTGGGCAAAAGCAGCTGGTTGCATTGGCAGGAGTTCTTGCAATGAAGCCAAAATATATTATTTTCGATGAGCCCACAACAATGCTCGATGCAAAAAACAAAAAAAATATCATGGAAGTTATTGAGGGCTTAAATAAAAAAGAAAAAATCGGGGTAATCCTAATAACAAACGTTCTTGATGACCTAAAATACGCAGATAGCATAATTGTTCTCAAGGATGGAAAATTGATTTTTGACGGTAAAAAATCACAATTAAATAAAAAAATATTGACACGAGCGGGACTGTATGATTAAAATGCTGACGTTCGGTCAATATGTCGATAAGAGCTCAATTATCCACAATTTAGATGCAAGGTTAAAATTAATCTACGTTGTTTTATTAAGTATTCTGGTATTTTTTATTCACAATTTAAAAGAAATTATTATTTTATCAGCATTTATAACTACAATTTTATCATTATCTAGAATTAGTTTGAATAGTTTAATAAAAAATCTACGACCTTTTTATTTCGCCTCAATTTTCATTTTAATAATGTATTTGCTGTTCGCAAGAAGCCAGTTAATATTTGGAATTTTGGCAATCTGGAGATTTTTAATGCTGGTATTAATTTCATTAATATTTACTTTTACAACAAAAATTTCAGGCATAATTACTGCAATTGAAAAGTTAGCCAAGCCGTTAAAAGCCTTTAACATTAAGCCAAGAAACATAGCGACGATGATTTCAATAGCGATAAGGTTTGTGCCATCCATGTTTGTTGCAATGGAAAAAACAAGGGAAGCAATGATTTCAAGATTGGCCGATTTCAAAAAAATAAAACACATAAATCGGTTTATGGTTGTGATGCTAGAAAAAATGCTGAGATCTGCTTCAAATTTAAGCGATGCGATGCAGGCAAGATTATACAATGAAAACGTAGAAAATAAAAAAATAATAAAATTCAAAAATTATGATTATGTATCTATAATGATTGTTTTAATTTTAATTGCAGTTATTTACTAGAATTTCTCTGGCCGAATAAGATTCCTGCCAAAACATTCATTGCCCACGCCTGAAACACATTTATTTTTAAAATGCTTCCAAACACAAAATTCCACAGCCACATTACAGGAAATGCCAGAATAAGCCCCACAAGTGCGCTCAATATGATGACAAGAATCATAGCATAAGCTAAATCCAAAATTCTTTTTAACACAGGAACACTGTCCAAAAACCCCATGCCCTATGGAAAGTCACATGGTTTTTAAAGATTGTGGAAAGTTAAATAGCAAATTAAATAAACCGAACTCAAAAACAAACTTATCATGAAAACAAACAAAACAGAGCAAAGGGTTTTTTACGCCGATACTGACCACGGCGGAGTTGTTTATTACTCAAATTATCTGAAATGGTTTGAAATCGGAAGAACAGAGTTGTTAAGAGATTATGGATTTGATTATGCAAATTTTGAAGAACAGGGCTTAATTGCCCCGGTTGTTGAAGTGCATTGCACTTACAAGCATCCTGCACAGTACAATGACAAGATTTTGATTAAAACAAAAATAGAAAAAGTAGGAAATAGCAGTATAAAGTTTTATTATGAAATTATGAAACAAAATGACAAAAAACTTTTAGCAGAAGGATATACAGTTAATGTTTTTGTCAACAAGAAAACAATGAAATCTGTTCCAATCCCGAAAAATTTAAGAAACAAGCTTGAAGAAAAATAATCAGTATCTGACTCTTAGATCACCTTCAATAATTTTAACTAATTTATTATTCTTTAATTTTAATAATAAATTGCATTCATTGTCAATTCCGATTGCTTTTCCTTTAATTTTATTTGTTCTTGTCATAACAGTTACGTTTTTGTTAAGAGTATCACAATACTTCTTCCAGATTTTAATAATATTTTTTAATTTATTTTTGTTATAATAATCCGTATAAATTTTAAAGTAATGACTAATTATAGTATCGGCTAATTTTTCAATGTTAATTTTTTTATTCTTAATAATTTTTAATGATGTTGCAATGTCCCAGATATCATAAGGAAAATGATTTTGATTGACATTCAGCCCAAAACCGACAACAACATAATTTTCCTTCCCAAAATTGCCTTCGGTAAGAATCCCGCACAATTTCTTGCCTTTGTAATGAACATCATTCGGCCATTTGATATTTGTATTTATTTTAGTTATTTTTTTGACGGATTCAACAACAGAAATTGCGGCGGCAAAAGTTAAGTATTGCAAGTCCTTGACATTCTCAGGTTTTAATAAAATTGACATCCACAACCCGCCTTTTGAAGAATGCCATTTTCTTTTGAATCTTCCTCTGGCTTTCGTTTGAACATCAGAGATGATGATGATATTGTTTAATCCTTTCTTAGAGAATTCTTTGGCCTTATCCTGAGTTGAGGTTAAGGATTTGAAATGGTAGATTTTGTATTGTGGCATTTGAATTGATAAACTTTTTTATTTTTTTCTATTGTCCTTTATTGTTCTTGGGGATTTCCAAAAATGAGTTTTTATATATTTTAGATGAAATGCAATTAGAAAGATAAATAAAGCAATGTATACCGTATATAATAAGGAAAAGGCTGTCGGCTCTGTGTTTTTATAGATATTAACCGGCCACTTTAAATAAAGTTCACCATTAACAAATCCATTAACTATATTCCAGCCTAAATAAAGTAAGATAATTGTCATAACTAACAGATAAAAAGAACTTGGTTTTGTTTTGTCCATTTTTAATAGCAAAGGATATTATTATTGTTCAATTTGATTATCAATTGATTAGAAATATTAAAACTTATTCCTCAAAACTGCCTTCGTTCATTGAATCCTGCCGCGCGGCCATTGTCCACGGATTAATTTTTTGCTTGTTATCCTGTTTTTTTGAAAGGTACTGTGAAACCGCAGTTGTGACAATCAAAACTTTTTTCTCTTTTGTAAGCACTTCTCCCTTAACGGGCTTCATTTCATTAAGCTCTTCCATTATGCTGTTGTTTGCAATAAAAGAAGTTGTAATGTTTCCCTTGAGGAATTGTCTCTTGCTCAAAACAAGTTTGTGGAATGGGATTGTTGTCTTGACTCCATCAACTATAAACTCATCGAGGGCTCTTTTCATTCTCTCAACTGCCTCGTGTCTTGTCCTCCCATGACATATAATCAAGGCAATCAATGCATCGAACTGGGGTAAAATTTTATAGCCCGTGTGGGCAGAACTGCTTATCCTGATTCCGGGACCTCCGGGTGGAAGATAATTGACTATTGTCCCGGGTGACGGAGCAAAGCCGTGCAATGGGTCTTCTGCATTTATCCTGCATTCAATGGCGTGTCCGGTTATTTTTATATCTTCCTGCCTGTAAGCCAGTTTAGCGCCTTCTGCAAGCTTGATCTGTTCCTTTACAAGGTCAACATTGGTCACCATTTCTGTCACACCATGCTCAACCTGTATTCTCGTGTTCATCTCAATGAAATAAAAATTCCTGCTTTTGTCCACCAAAAATTCGACGGTTCCGGCACCTTCATATCCTATTGCCATTATGGCTTTTACAGCAGCGCTCCCCATTGCTTCCCTTAATTCAGGGGTCAGCGCTGGGCTTGGCGATTCTTCCACCAATTTCTGATGCCTTCTTTGTATGCTGCAGTCCCTTTCTCCAAGATGGATTACATTGCCATATCTGTCAGCCATAATCTGGAATTCAATATGCCTGGGCTCTTCAAGATACCTTTCGATATAAACTGACGCATCTCCGAAAGCATTTTCGGCTTCCTTGCTGGCATTCTCATAGGCATTTTCAAGTCCTTCTTCTCTTGTGACTATTCTCATTCCTTTTCCTCCGCCGCCGGCAGAAGCCTTGATAATTACGGGAAATCCAATCAGCTTCGCAATCTTCAATGCATGTTTGTAGTTTTTCAAATCTTCTTTGATTCCTTCTATAACCGGAACATTGGCCTTGAGCATAGCTTTCTTTGCCTCTACCTTGTCACCGAGTTTTTTAATCATTTTTGAAGAAGGCCCTATAAATTTGATGCCTTTATTCTCACATAATTTAGCAAATTTTGGATTTTCTGACAGAAAACCATAGCCTGGGTGAATAGCATCGCAATCGGCCTGCTTAGCCAGATTAACCATTTTCTTTATATCAAGATAATTCTTCGGCTTGCCAATATTATATGATTTATCGGAGAACTTTACTTGAAGTGAGTCTTTTTCCTCTTCTGAGTAAATAACAACGCTTTCAATTCCCAGCTCTCTGCATGCCCTTATAATTCTTAAAGCGATCTCTCCGCGATTTGCAATCAATATTCTTTTGAATCCCCCGTTTTTCAAAACAGTATAGTTCTTTTCCTTGCTTCTGTTGATGCCAAGGCCCTTGGTCAATACTTCCAGAAATGATTTATTGGAAGGATTATGCAGAATATCTTCAATTTGGTTTTCATCCACATGAGGCAGCCTTTTCATTACGTTTGCAGTTATGAGGCTTCCGACATTAACTTTTGATGAATTAAATAATTCTTTGCTTGGGGCTATCATGTGCTGGCTGACTATACTTTCAAAGTGCCTATATATAGCGGGGAACTTTTCCTCTATTTTGGCTATTGATTTGTGAGTTAAATTATGTGCTTTTTCCAGAGGCTTAAGAGCATAATTGAGAGTATCAACTAGAAATTTCATTCTTAAATTAAGCTCCATTTTGGCCTTTTTGTCCTTTAGCACTGCTATGCTTACTTGATTGGTGATTTTATAAAGCTTTGCACAGTTTATAGTCTAAATATAGATAATATAAAATATAGCTTATAATATAATTATTAGATAACATTATGGTAGAAAGTTATTTAAAGCAACCAAAGTTTAGAAATCAGGGCAAATGGAACAATTTAACGAATACAAAAACAAAAAGGGAGAGATAGAAACAGAAAATGTCATGAAGATTATCCCTTACAACGAACACTTCCTTTTTGTGGATAAAGTACTAAGTTTAAGCAATAACAGAATTGTTGCAGTTAAAGATTTAAACGGTAGAGAAGACTTTTTAAAAGGTCATTTTGTGGATTTCCCCATAATGCCTGGAGCATTGACAGTTGAAGGCATGGGGCAGGCGGCCACTTTGCTTGCAAGAAGCAACATTCTCAATCATCAAACTAAAGACGTGCTAGCTCACAAGCTAAAAGAAGTTAAGTTTTTAGCCCCTATATTCCCAGGCTCCCTGATAAGGTATGAAATTGATTTAATTGCGCAGGATGAAAGAGGGGCAATATTTCAGGGCAAATCATTTGTAAAAGAAAACTTAGTAGCAGAGGCACTTTTTGTTGTGGCTATTGTTGACAAATCGGATTTCAGGACAAAGTTTTCCAAATGAGGTGTGTATTCTATGTACATTAAAGGCGTGGGTATGACAAAGTTTGGGGCGCAGGCAGAGTCAAGCCAGGAGATGGTTTATGAAGCAACTCTTGAGGCCCTGTATGATGCGAATATGAGTCCAAATGATATAGATGCAATTGTAGTTGCTGCAATTGACAGCGAAACTACGGGCGAGAGGCAGAGGCTGTTTACCTCAGTCATAAGTAGCATGCTAAAGAAAAAGATTCCAATCCTTAATTCCATCGCAGTCTGCGCCAGTGGAGGGGCAGCTTTATGGAGTGCAAACAAACTTGACTATAATAATGTTTTAATCGTAGGTGTTGAAAAACTCCTATCAAATAATTCTTTTAGGGTCACTGATGAAATTATGATGGCAGCTGAAAGAATTTATGAGCAAACTGAAGGACTGAACTTTCCAGCTCAAAATGCATTAGTAGCGCAGCAGTACATGCTAAAATATGGGGCAACAATGGATGATTTGGCTTTAGTTGCCTTCAAAAACCACAAGAATGCTTATCTTAATCCCAAAGCAAGATTTTATAAAAAAGAAGTTACTTTAAAACAAATCAGGAAATCTCCAGTTGTTGCTTCTCCTTTAAGGTTATTTGATTGCAGCCTTTCAGTTAATGGTGCTGCGTCAGTTATAATATCAAAAGACAAGACTGATATTGAAATAGCGGGCTCAAGTTTATACACTGACAGAATGTCAGCCTTTGAAAGTCCCGACATGACAACTTGGGAGGCAAGCAGATTGGCAGCAGAAGAAGCTTACAAGCAGGCAAACATAACCCCAAATGATATTGATATTGCAGAAATTCATGATGCTTTTACATCAGTTGAATTAATTTCATATGAAGACTTAGGATTTT
>Ga0209542_10001236_pt1 | contig 60613 bp, 64 predicted proteins | sample RifCSPhighO2_01_FD_184028 | JGI IMG/M metagenome (GOLD analysis project Ga0209542, IMG submission 184028) | Soil microbial communities from Rifle, Colorado - Rifle CSP2_plank highO2_0.1 (SPAdes) (version 2) | ecosystem: Environmental > Terrestrial > Deep subsurface > Rock core/Sediment ...
CCCGTAATATCAAACATAAATCCCGTGTAGATTTCGTTTCTCTCAGGTGGCCAGCCGGGATTGAACGCAAAGGCTACCCCTTTAGATGGACCGGGCTGGAATCCTCCGCCGCCTTGGGGGTTTAGGTTTATTGATGCTCCGGAACCCTGGTTGAGAATAGGATTTTGCTGAAGCTGCGAACACGCAGCTGCGAATAAAGGAATTACAACAACAAGAAACCAGAAGAGCCTCTTCATTGCAGAACTTTCCTGATTCAAAATTTATATAGTTTTCCGTCACTGGCTGCTGCTTATTGGGGTAGCTGATTCTTTGAGTCTGACAGTAACTGAAGTCTCTTTTTCTTCTCTGAAGGTGTAATCTGCAAGTGCAGCAAGCTCAAGAAAACTAAGACGTTCCTCCTCTCCTTCCCTTGGACTTGCAATTTTTATCAGGCAAGAGTAGGATATTGAGTCTCTATTTAACTCAAGACAACCTGTACGCCTTATCTCTTCTTTTGATGCACCGCTTTTGCAGGCATTTGTAAAGTCAAGTGCGCCTTCAAGCTTTCCACCATCAAAACCGTTGCTGCAAACCTGAAATTCAAAAGATTTGACATCATCTCCCTTTCCAAGAAGTTGGAGGCTATTTAACCGCAATAAGTCACCAACAAAAGAGATTTTATTATTGAGCAATTTTACAGTAATAGATGTTGCTTCTGGGGGAACAAAGGGCTGGGGCTGAGCCTCCAATACCATACTTACCGGACCTCCTCCAACCTGGATTGCACGAAACCTAAGGTCTGAGCTCCACAGATTATTTGCAACAAGCTCATTTTTCACTCCGGTCTCTACAAACAGACCTTCTGGATTTTGCTGAAACTGGCTTATAAGATTACTTGGTGCTGTATAAAAGCGCAGCAATGAACTTGTCTTATGATTGTATATAACTTCAAGAACTACTTTTTTTGCTGCTTCTTTATTGCTGAGAGTCTCGTCTTTAAGGCTTATTCCTTTTATCTTACATACTACGGGAAAGGTTTTCTGAACTTTTTTTGGCAAATTAAGTTCTACTTCACTACCAGAATTGTCTCCAACAATCAGTTCTGTCTCTGCTTTATTATCTTTAACAAAACATCTTAACTTTGCTTTTGCATCTGTATCAAGATTCTTTACTTCAAGGGCTCCAAAAACAAGGATCAGGTCTCCTTCCTGGTAACTTTTTACGTCAGCTTGCCATTTAGTAATCCTCAAACCCTTTTCTTTTTCCTGCTTAGATTCAACCACATTTGGATTAAAGAAACCAGGGTCTACACCCCCCCTTCTTACAACATCAAGTATTCCCAGTGCATCCCCACTTCCAACAAGGGCTTTTTTCATATTTCCTAAAAAATCCATGATTGGATTTATGATAGGCTGCACATATGGTGAGTTGAAGACCTTTGTTATTACCTGAGTCTTGTAACCTACTGAAACAATTGCAACAATAAGAACCAACATCACTACGACCCGAAGCCAGCTTGACTTCTCTTTTGATTGAACCACTATCTGAGTTGGTTGTGGTTGAAACTTTACTTCTTGTTGTTTTTGTCTTTTCCTTTCTCTAATTGCATCCGCTAGTGTTTTTATTGCTCGCCCGAACCCCTTTGCTGGAGCTGTAACCATATCTTTTTTTCTTTGAATGTCTCTTGCACGGGCTTCTCTCAAATCTAATTTGAGTTTTTTGTACTCTATTGATTTTGTCTTTTGCTGCTTTTCCTGACGCTTTCGTTCAAGCTCTTGCCTTCTAAGCGCATCTGCCCTTGAGGCTGCTTCGGTCTGTTCAAGTGTTTCTTTTTTATCCTTTTTTTTAAAGGGCCACATAATTTTTCCTCTTTTCTACAGATTATTCAGGTCTGCAACAAAAAGAATTGTGACTGGCTTTTCTATAAAGGTTTCTTTTTCCTTAACTATTACTTTTTGCCGCAGAACTACTTCTCCCTTAATCAAATTGTCTTCTTTTTTTTGTTTTTCAAGATTCCATGCAAAGCCAAATTTTTCTGAAATGCAAGTAGCCGGATCCTTTTCTATTGGGTTCACATCCTGCAGGCATTTTCTGTCTTCTTTTAGCTGAGTGTAAATTCTTTTGTAAGGCGTGAATGGATTCTCTTTTTTCAACACGACGGCAGCATCATCTTCATATGTGACCTCCACCTGCCTTCTATCATCAGTAGACTTTGATTCCGTTAATGTGTAGATTAGACCACTCTTCGGGATTATTCTTATTACAAGATCTTCGGACTCTTCTTCAAAGAATACGTCGTAGGGAATTTCTTTGAGTTTGTTGTTCTGAGCCAGATACGCTTTTAGGTGTTTTGTAAAAATAACCTTAAATGAATTTTTACTTGGGATAGTGCAAGTTGATATCCAAACAGCTTCGGACTCAACACTGCACTTACTTTTATCTACCCCCTTATTTGATGCAAATTCGTATATTGTGTCATCATAAGCCCGCTGTGCTGAGAAATATAGGAAGGCCTTATCCTGCTCTGCTTCTTGGTAAATTTTAACAATATCTCCAGGTGTATTGCTAATTTTTTTCCTGAATTCTGATTTTTGAGTGCTAATAAGAAAGGTACCACTTCCTAAGACGAACAGCACGGTAAGGACTGCCAACACAGGCAAGAAAACCCCTTTTCTATCCATAGAACCCCCTTTTCAGACCGGTCATAACAATGATGTTGAATACAAAGGTTTCATTTTCTGTTGCAGGCAAAGAAATCGTACTTTCTTGCACATTTGAGAACTCTGTCCGGTCTGGCTCTGCTCTAAACGTAACTTCTTTTTCCCTATAGGTGATTTTCATATTCCATACGCACAGTCTATTATCTTGAATAGAATCTCTGTTGTCATAAAGGAGAAGGGTTCCATCTTCATCACAAAGGGTTTTTGTAAATGGCTGGAAGAATGTTTCCAAGGTTCCTTCTTCCATTTTAGTTGTCAGGAAAGCCTTGTAGTTTGTATTACCTTGCACAGGGGTGCGCATAAAGGTGAGAAGGCCCATAGAGGCGTCACTTGCAACCTTCTCTGTAGTTATTAACCCTTCAATTCTTGGTCCTCCTTCTAGTGTTGAAGCACCTCCCAAGTACACATATACAAAGAATATAAGAACTATAAGCAATATTGCTGCATAGTCTTCAGAACCAAATGACCCCCTCTTAAGCAATAGGCACCACCACACTTACCCGCAAGACATCTGGTTTATATTCTTCCTTAACTTTAAGAAGGACATACTGAGCCTGACTAAAGATACACTTTTTTTTCTTTATTTCGCAAAGCGTTTTTTGATCCTCAAAAGATGGGTCGCTTACGGCCTTTATCTTCTCTCCAAGAAGTTCTGCTTCAATCAAATAAGGGGTATTTAAGCAATTCTCAAGTCTTTGATCTGTAAACTTTTGCAAGTCCAACATGCCGGGCGTGCTTGCTGGATCGTCTGCTGCAAAACATTCATTTGTATAAAAGACCCGCTTTATCAGTAAATCTGCCTGAGCTGAGGCTATATCAATTTCGGCTGTGATAATCCTGTTCAATATAATTGAAGATGCAAGAACAATCCCGATCGTGACTAAAACATATATTACTGCTTGAGGCGCTTCTATTCCGATATCAAACCCGCCTTTTTTACTTAAGATATTAAGTGAGATTTTATCACCTCAGCATACGAATAACTATTTTTCTGACAGTTTGAACCTTTTTTGAAATTTAAAAATGCAGGATTAAATGCCTTTAGAAGGGGGTCTTGTGGCACCTGCAGCACATCTAATTTAAGAAGGAGCGTAGCACTACTTTTTGGAACTTTTCCCAACATTTCATTTTTACTTACCAGACAACTACCAGTGCATTTCCCTTTATTATCAAATTCCAATGCCGGGTTTAGGTCATCCAAAGCGGTGTAGGTTGTTACAATATCTGCAGTGTGCATTAGAACCACAGCGTAACCCCCGGTTTTTTGTATCTCCCTTTTTAAGATTCTGCCTTCTGCGGGGGCTCTTACTTCCTCTCCTGGCACAACCTTTAGTATTATGCCTTTAGGGGTTTTCTTATCTTCAAAGCAGACCTCTACTACCCTTGTGTCTGCTGGCCAGACAAAACGACGCTCAGCAGTATCAAGGATTATTTTCGAAGTCCCATAGGCTATACCAAGTTCTTTTCCAGTTGAAGAAGCATAAACTGCTTTCTCTGTTCCTGTCCTTATTAAATTAACTTCTTCACTTCGCTCAAAGACTGATTGGCTATCTGTTGGATAGTGCACCTTCACAGTTCCACGACTAACATACAAAGTGTCTGCGAGAAGGGCAAGGTCTATTGACTGTGCCCTTTTATTTAAGAAATCTCCTGATGCCAGCGCTTCTTGCTGAGATACGAGGATGGTGGCAACAATGACTGCAAGGACAACAAAGAAACCCGAGAGTATCACACGCACGAATATTTGACCTCTTTTTTGCATAGGAAGACTAGCTACTGTTCGTTTATATTCGTTTTGTCTACAATAGTAATTTTTTTCTGTTTGCGAGCCAGATCTAAGATAGAAAGCTTACCTGTGGCAGTTAAAACAATCCCTTCATTTTCAAATGTGCCAGGTATAGACTCGCAAATTACTCTTGATTTACAGTCTCCCTGCTGGCAAACACAAATACAACTTACCTGCTTACATGCGTAATAGCGTTCGCGAATCTCTGGAAAGGTTATGTCTCCTTTGTTAAGAGTAATTAAACTTGTGCTTTCTGTAAAGGAATATATTGCACCTTGTTTTTCTCCTTCCTCACCTAATTGCTTCAGGTCTTCTAGAAGGCTTTGGAAACTATCGAGATTGTCCTTGTTAATTCTTGCTTTTGTTGGAATAAGCCCCACTACAGCCTGACCTACATCGTATAGAGCAAGCACAATAATTATTCCAATAATAAGGCCAACTACGGTAGAAAGGCTAATAATGAACCCTTTTTTTCCCATCATCAAGATAAATTAATAGAATATATAAAAGTTTATGAAGGGGGTTCTGAATACGGACACTATCTAAAACATTTCACAGGTATACATGGAACAGAGAAACTTTTAAAACTACCATCTATAGGACTCTTGTGATTGTCTCTGTCGCAAATATAGGTGCTTTCAGCCCTTCCATCATTATCATCATCAACCTTAAATTCCTGAGTGCAGTAGGGAGAACCCACCCTTAGTGCTTCTGGCAGGGCTTGAGCTTGGTCGCAGAACTGCCTGCAACTTTCCACTGCAAGAGACTTGTCTGTGCCTACAGTCGCACTAAAAAAGATAGATTTTACCCGGCTGGTAAGACCGCTAAAGCCAAATAGGAAGAAGGTAACCAAAGCCACAAGGACAATTACGACAATAATTGCAATTACAATAGTGTTTAAAGAAAGACTTTGACCTCTTTTTTGGGGGTTCATGTTTTATTTTATCTCCCTCTTTTTGTATATAAATCTTTTGGTGACTTTCCAATATTTGCCGGGTAGTTAAACTATATTAAGGCAACTGTTTAATTTTTTCTTCCAATTGTTTATCAACTTCTTGTTGGTTTTTTTCTACACAGAGTCCGCCAGTGATTACGCTAAAGGGGGACCAGTCACAAAAGAACCCCTTTTTTGCAAAACCACAAGGGTCTGCCTTGCAGGTGGAGAGAAAATTGATATCGTTGATTGAAATTAACTCATTTTTAGGTGTTCGCCATACCCTTTGGTCTCTACTATAAGCCTCACACTTCTTGAAACTGCTAAGCAAGGCATCTGTACAGGATGTGCAGTAGTCTCCCGGTCCACTATCTGCCCAGACACAACGGTGTAGTCCCTGACCACCATCTTCGTTGGTTCCTAGGCAAGAGTCCCAGCTTAAACTTGGTTTCCTGCAGGACGTTTGATAACGTGCGATAACAACATTTTCAACAGAACCACTTGTACCGGGCACTATGCTCTTTACATCCTTTAATTCTGGCGATAGCAATTTGTTATAATAAGGATAATACCCTGCATTCTGCCTGTCTTGAAGGCAGTTGCCAACAATGAAAAGAGCGTTTGCCGTTGCAATCTTTCCGTCTGTAACCGCCTGATATTGTGGGAGTAACTGGCCACGCCCATCAGGAGGAAGAGGGGTGGGCTTTGCGTATAATAAGTCGCCTTCTCTTAGAATATTACCAAAGGCACCTTCTATTGCTTGACAGTCTGAAGGCGCGTCTTCTGATTGTGAAACCCCCCTAAGAAAGTAAGATGCAATGAAATAACCTTTTACTACTTCCTCTACTTTAGCATACTCACTATTCAATTCAGTCCCATCACCTTTTTGTTGTCGCAATAGAATCGGAAGATTAGGATTCTCTCCCTGAGTTGATACATCAAGGTCTAAAATTGCTGTGAAATAAGTTTTTGCATCTGCATAGCTTCTTTTTCTAAGAGCAGTAACTCCTTTGAGATAATTATCTTTTATAATTATCAGAGACTTTCCGGTATTACTTTCAATAATTTCTTTTAATTCTTGTTGTTTTGATTCTAAACTAGTTTTGAGTGAAGTGATATAGGCTTGATTTTCTTTGCATTTTCCACTTTTCTCCAAGGTCTCGAGCTCTTTAATTAGTTTTTGTGGAATGGTTGGGTCTAACAGACTTTCCTGAAGATGAGAATTAATCTCCTGTTGGAGGCTAACAAGACTTTCTCTTGAGCAAACCTTTTCTGCAGTATCGAACGCTTCTTTGACAAGTTCGGAAGTTTCTCCTGTAAATTTGCGGCAGACATTAATTTCATTTTCAATTTGGGAGGCTGTTAGCCTTACCTCTGGTTTATCTGCCACTCTAACCCCCGAGAGCAGCGCAGATAGTTCTTTTTTTATCTTTCCATTATCTTTTCCGCTTCCACAACTTCCAATTTTTCGAATCTCCTCTTGGACTTTTTCCTGGCTGTCTTTGGGAGTTTCTCCAAATAATCCGCTTATGGTATCTTTTGTTCCTTTTGCCAAGTCGAATAGGGGGTTTGCAATAAAGCCAAACGCCTCTCTAGCTTTTGCAATGTTTGGAAGGAAAAATAATAGAACCACCGTAGTAGTGATTATGATTAGAATGAATACCATTACGCTGGTAAGGGCATAAGATGCACCCCTTTTTCCAATCATAACTTATTGGTACCGTTAGGTAATATAAAAACTTTAGCCTATATCAAGAAGGCTGAGCAATACGTCCTTTAGCGGCCCTATATCTTTTAAGATTATAAGCAGGAACAAGATAACCATCACAACCAATACTAAACTGACAACCTTTGTGAATGCAAATTCTCCTTTTTTCATCCTAAACTCCTTATCTTCTCAATTGCTAGTACTGCCTTTTCTTTTGCTGCAATGGAGATGAGAATTATCAATATTATGACTACAATAACTATTAAAAATTTTGCTACCTCTTCAAACTCTAAAGATCCCTTTTTCATAGAACATCACAAATATTTTGTGCCTCCCTAGCTGTCAACAACAAGACTGTTGCGTGAAGATCATTTTGCTGCAGTACTGCAGAAGTCACCCCAGCTACAACCACAATTGCGCCTGCAGTTATCGCAACAGGAGCGCTAGTTACGACAGCTGTCAAAATTCCAAGTTTTAAAAGGATTGCTGCTGCTATTCCGGATCCTACCCCTGCCTGGTATAAATCTCCTGTAATCTTATCTTTTTTTGCTGCAACAAAGAACACAAACAAGGCCTCTTTATCACTAAGCTTGAGATCTCCTCTTCCCTGAAGCAGTTTTCCATATTCTTCCCCTGAGCCTGTTATATACTGGGCATATGTTTTTTTCTTATCATATAAAGAGGGGTGTGTTGCCAGGAAACCTGCCATCTCATTTACGGGAATGCTATAAGTGCCTTCTTTTGGACGAATTTCTGCGCAAGGAAGACAAAGAGTGTTGGTCTTCCAGAAGCTTGTGCTTAAATCTGAATAAAAATCGGTTTCTCCTTCACCGACCCGCCACCAGCAAGTCGCCATCTCATCTGCAATAATCTTTTTGACTTTCTCTGTAGATTCCCCTTTCTTTATTGATTGCTTTCGCATTGGACAGTCTTTTTGTATCTTTTCTAAGGTAGCTGTAGAGGCAAGCTTTTCTGTTATAGGACCAACTACCGGTATATTAGGACCTTTCTGATAACTTTGCAGGGATAAGGAATATTTGCATATGTAGTTTCTCACAGATGCATTGGCAACACTTGGAAAAAATACACCGAACAACCATATAAGTATGATAAGGCCCACAAGAGTTAATAAAACGTAGGCAAAAGTTTCTTGAACTATACCTCTTTTTTTAGAAATCACGATATGCCCCTTATTATAATAACAGTTAATACAATCATAAAGATTATCAAGAGGATTAGGGTTGCAGTTGTGGTCACAGGTGATTCCTGACCCATTTTTTGCATAACGATTCTTTTTCCTTGATATATTTAAATGTAGTGCCCTACCCCTTTGAAGGTAGAATATTTATATAGAAGTTAGTTTTTCTGCTTTCAGATGAAACAATATTTGAAGAGGGCGGCACAGATAGCTGCTTTAAGCATCCCTTTAGTTATTGGAGTAGGCAAAAACCCTTCCCTGGCACAGGCAATAACACCTTCCATTCCCCAAATTAAGCCTGCATCTTCTGTTGAGAGTATTGTACACGAAGTCATGGTAAATGGAATGAAATTTCATGTAGGGGATGATTACCGTGTAAGCTACGGACCAGGAATTCTTGTTGATGACAGAACAATTATCGGAAGAGCAGTGTACACCAAAAGGACGTTTGATGAGAACCTTTGGCTGCAGGGAAAACTTGGAGGGCAGAAGTTTACCAACCTTCTTGCACTTTTGAGCAAAGGCCAAGCCCTGACTATGAAACACCATGGGACTGTTGAGTTTGCTTTAGGCATGCCTGCACGCCTGCTTCTTTATAGCCTCGGGATTTATGGAGATGCCCCTATTAACTTTCAAGGGATTTACCAGTTTAGCAAAGAAAGTATGAAGCGTGCTGCTGAAGAATTTAGCGGTGATGTCAGAAAAGCACTCATTAATCTTGCTTATGACTCTTATCGCATGGTTGATACCTCCTTTGCTGATGCTAATAAAATACTCAGGGATGCCAGTGAAAAGGGTGTTTTTGGGTTTGAGGAAGCACAAAGACTAAGGCACGATGGATTAGTTGTCGCTGTATATACTGAACCCAGCCTTGAGCTTTATGAAAAGGCTGTAAACGCGAAAGACCCATTAAGGGTAATACTTCCTGTTGAGGAGGTTATCCCTATCTTTGGAAAGAAAATATTTGATGCTACAGATAGGAAAAGGCTTGAGGCAATTGTGGGGGGTGCTCTAAAAGACCAGCCATTGTATAAGAAATTTACAGATAGAGTCAAAACTAATAACAGCACCGAAGGCGAGAAATTCAAGAGAGCTAACTATAGGGTAGCCCTTGCCATTGAAACCCAAATTCCTTTGGCACGAACAAGGGAGAACTTTCATAAGATCTTTAGAGGTGCAAGAGAAGCGATTATCGAAGGAGATAGAAAAGGACTAATGAGGTATTTTCCATCTACACACCTTGACAATCATCTTGAAGATTGGCTTGATCCTGGTTGGAGAGAAAAGGATTATGTACTTCGAGAGTTTGAAGATGTAACTCCTGAAGGGGATTTCGACTACGTTGGGAAAAATTTAGCTGCTTTTACCTTCAGGATTGGGTTTGAAAATGACAAAGAAAGGTTAATCAGACCCATCACATTTATCAAACAGAAGGACGGGCAATGGAAACTATTTTTAAGAGGTACTTATTTCCTCAAATCTTCTTCTCCGGGACAAAAGGGGTTCAGGAGACCCCTAGATAAACTAGATGCGGAATTGGGTAAAATAGGAACCGACCAATTCTAGCCTGGTAAAGATTTAGGTGTAGTGATAAGATTTCTTCAATCCATAAAGCAGAGTTAAAAGCCCTATCGCTGTGACCATTCCATAATAGAATGTGCCTGAAGCTGGAATGAACAGCAGATTCAGCGGAGCAAACCCTCTCTCTACCAGAATAGGCCAAACACCTGCAAAGGTTGTCAGAAGACCGAAGACAATAATAATTATTCTCATTTAACCTCCATTATGGGAATGCTAATTTAACTACCCCCCAGGCTCCTACGAAGATACTAAACAGAAAAAGGGCATACATAAGTGGGCAAAAAAACGGGACGTAACTGTATATAAAAGATAGTGCATCAAAGGTAATAAAACTACTTGCAGAAGAAAATTGGAAACCACTTGCTCCTGACCCGCAACCAAGGAGCGGAGATGCAAAAATGAAGAAGAATACGTAACCAACAGTAGTTCCAAGGATAGAGCTACCTGAGGCTTGATGAATCCACTTAAAAATGAATACTGAGATAAGTAGGACTATAATTGCAAAACCGACGCTTGAAAAGAAGGTAATTAAATGTATGCCCGTCCTTTGTTCAAAAATCAGAAGTGCCAATGCAAGGAAAATCGCCAGACCAGTATAGACTGCTTTTCCCCCTTGAGTATCAAAATGTTCTCCGAAAACACTCATACCAAGACCAAGAAATATTGCAAGAAACAAACCAAAGTCAATCCAAGATGGAAACTGATTGTATAAATCAAGAATGTTAAGAAACCCAAAATCACCCCCATAGCCATAGGGAGAGAATCCTCCACTAAAACCACCACCAAGACCACCTGAGAATTGATCTGTTTCAAAAATAGGCAGACCTGTGAAACTTTCAGTGACTAAATACAAAGCGAAAACAAGGAGGGCACCGACAAGGGCAATAAGATGATTTCTTTTTGACCTCTTTTTTCCCCTCTTCATCAGATGCACTCCTCTTTAATATTTATATAAACCTTTCGCGCGGTGATGATGTTCATAATGGTTGAAGATCCTGTAAAAGAGGTAATAAACAAAGGCAAGGATGACAACAAAGAATATTCCTGCTTGCAGCAGTCTTGTTCCCTGACTTATAGGTCCTTGGTAAACACTTGAACCAGTTATCTGGGTTGTTGTAAGAATGGCAAGCAAAAATGCTCCGGCCGTGATTGTAAAGACAACACCTATTTTTTCAAAGACATCGTTTTTCCTCTTGGGATTTTTTTTACGATGAAAGGTCATTTATTTTTCCCTGATATTCATGCTAATAAATCTTTTCTTTTTCTAAACAAGACCTGTGGGATTGATTCCGTTTGCAAGGATATTAAATACAATTATTCCTATAAGGGCGATAGCAAAGTAGAGTGCTGCACCGAAAAACAAACCTTTTGCAATTGTTGCTTGCTCTGTTAGCTTATCAGCCCCGGACTCAATCTCACTGCTTAGAATGCTAAGTACGATTATAATCTCTACAACAAACAAGCCAACGATTAGCTGAAAATGAAAACTTGGAATCACATCTGCTATGTCAAGAAGTTTTACGATGTTTCCAAGTTGACTGAGCTCCTGCTGCGAAATCCCTTCAACACCTGCTTGGTTGAACTGCTCGCCTAACTTATTGACAATTGTAACAACCATTGAAGAGACTGCAACAACAATGCCGGCAATCATCGGAGTTAAAAAGCTTGTCTGGCTTTTCATCGACGAGATGATATCACTAAGAAGGTCTTTCAAGCGCTCGTTTACTGCCTGAATCCTGTCAAGATAGGTTGAGATGCTCACAAGTGCTTTTGATACAACCTGTGGACCCTTTTGTGCAGACTCAATAACCACACGCATTGTACTTTCGATCAGACCTGACGGAAAGTAAAGAACAGACCCCCTTTCTTTGTTAAAAATAGCTTCTTTCAGACTCATCCCCAACTTTCGTATATTGATACTTGTTAAGCGGAAAAAATCCCCTGTCGGAGTTCCACGAAGGGTTTCGGATACCCTTCCGACAGCAAGTTCAACAGGCATGCCCTCTCCTATCCTATTTCCAAGCTGGAAAAGACTTCCTGCAAACTCTTTTTCAAGGGTATCTGCTTTCTTCTGAATTTTCAGAAGTTCTTTTGTCTTAATCCGATAATATGTGCCCATACCAAGTGCGACTCCAAGGGGAATAAATAGGCTTAGGATCAAGGCTCCCGTTCCAAATGGCCCGGTGCACTTTTGCTGGGTACATTTGTAGTCTAGCAGGCGCAACTCAAGCACAGTTCCCTTGGCAAAGGCGATGTCGTTGAGACTTGGGTCAAGTGAGAATAGAAGAAGAGGCATTGACCCGATGACAAGGAAAAAGAAAATTATGACTCCTGCGAGGTATTTAGGGTCTATGAAGAGAGAATTTGTACCAATGTCCACCTTTAACTTTCCATACTGGCTATACTTCTTGTGAGTTTTTAACACATCAGAGGAAGCGTAGCCTGTTGGTCTTCTTGATAGAAGACTGCTTCCATAAAGGAAAGCGAAGAGTGGAAGTCCAACATTATAAAGTAAGGCAAGATGCCACCACTTGACCGCTCCTTGCAAGAAGCTCGCTATCAGTGGAAAGATTACCAATCCAAGTATGGGCAGGATAATACCGAGTGTGTAAAGGATTGTAATCGGGCTTTTAAGGTCTTGCGCAAAGTGAAGCATACTTGTATATGAGCCGCTTAACATAACTTCAATGGATTTGTCAAGAAGCTCCAGTCTCTTTTCTTCTCTTGGAGCGTAAAGGCTCTCTTCAATCAGGTGGAATGCTTCGATGAATTCTAGATTTGACTCGTACCACCTTTCAAGATAATGGTCAAGACTTCCCTTTATTGTGCTAAATTTAGAGGTTTCGACATCCCAGAAAACTTTTCTAAGGTCTAAAGCAAGAGGGTCTCCGATATGCTGGGATGCAAATTTAACTGCATGTTCAAGGTTAGATGTGTGCCTCATATACATAACTACATATAGTATGCACAGTACCATCTGGTTTGATGCTTTGAGGCGCCAGCGATTTGCTATATAATGCGGAATTTTTGCAGCTGGTTTTATAATCAATGCACCTGCAAGTATAAGGGCGATTGAAATACCTAAATTAATATCATCTATAAATGCACTAACGGTTGCTTCCCCTCCAAAGAGGATAGCCAAAACCGCAGGACCGACTCCAAGAATAATCGCTGCTAGTATTACCACCAAAGCGAACAGGACTCCAAAACTTTGCGCACCCCTGGGGGTGATGTTTAAGTGAGAGATTTCAATAGAGTTTGCAAGCGCTTCTTCTTCTTCTGGTTTTCCCCTGACCGAGAAGATCTTCTCTGCACTCTGACATACATCTTCATAAAACGTGTTGGCGCCGCTTAGTGCTTCTTCGCGGAAGATTTCATACTCACGTGAAAAGGTATCTGAAGGGGGAATATCAACACCTTCAATAGAAACCTGCTGCTTTAATCTTGATTCATACTTTTTAAGAATCTCGGCGATTTCGTCTTTTTGAATTGGCGGCATTACAACCCTCTTCTTGCAGCAAAGATCACTTCTTTACTTTCTCTTTGAACCACGTGTGCCATTCCTCAAATATTTTTTCAGTATCAAATTTCCCTGACTTTTCCCTTACCCGACTAGAGATCTTGTGGAAAGCATCGTTCATGGTTGTTGTGAAATCTGCTTCAAGAAGTTCTGAGCGAGTGTACTTTCTTGCATAGTCGACAACTGTCTCTTTTATTTTTGTTCGAAGCATGATATTATTCCATACTGCATCCCAATCTCCCGCCCATTCCTTGACATTACCTGCTATGGCTTTAAGAACCTCGCTATCTCCATTCATGAGTTCTGGGGTTGGCTCTAGTTCGTCTGTCTTTGGATTGTAACGCATTAAGTCAACAAACCCTCTTTCGGCAATAGGGTCCTCTTCCCAGTGTTTCCTCACTTCCGTTATCTGCAGGACGCGACGCCAACGATGAAGACCATCAGCGCTTTTTATTGGATTAGAAATCACAATAACATCTGTTGCCTTGAAGGATGTTTTTGGAACTTTTAGATCGTTGACTACCCTATCAAATACACCATAAGGAGAATCTCCATGAATAGTTCCAGCCACAACATTTGCAAGGGCACCTATGCGCATAGCCTCGTAGAGTGCAAATGCTTCTGAAGAGCGGATCTCTCCAACAATAAGAGAACTGTCTCCCATCCTTAAAGATGCGCGGATACCCTCATCTGCCGGAACCTCAGCCCCGCCTTTTGTCAATGCTGAACGGACTTTCATCGCCTGAATATTGTAGCCAAGAGTACGAAGCGCCTCTGTTGGAAGCTCTAACGTATCTTCGATTGTAATTATTCTAAACTTTCTCATAATCTCGATAAGTGTAGCTCCCAGAAGGGAGGTTTTTCCAGAAGAGCGAGTTCCTGCAAAAAGAATTGTTCTTGCTCCGTCAATGAGAAAACTAAGAAGACCCGCAGCAAGGGGGTTTATTGTTCTATTCTCTACAAAAAGGGTTAATGTCCAGGGTTTATCCCTGTGGCGGCGCAATGAGTACCCAAGACCATGGGGATTGAGCGGACTTTGCACAATTGCCACCCTGGCGCGGGCGCCTGGAATAGAAAGTTCTGTGTCTAAGATGGGGTTCGCTTCATCAAGGGACCTGCCTGAAAGGATCCTGAACTTTGATGCCCACGAATCTGCATCTTCTCTTGATGGTATAAGGTTTGTTACGCATTCATCGAACTGTTGATGTACGATGAAGATTGGTGTCTGCCCTATTGGCCCATTAATAACAATGTCCTGCACCCGCTCATCTTGAAGAAGGGTCTCTATCAGTCCAAATCCGATTGTATAACGCACTAAAATCTCTGCCATCTCACTGACTTCCTGGAAACCAATATTTACATTTCGTTGTTCTGCCAGCTCTTGAAGGAGATCCCTTCCAATATTGAAAAATGTGCTACGCATTCTTTCTGGTTCAAGGAACTCCTCGTCACGGGGCTTGTGCTCTGCAAGAACTGAGCGTGCCAGGTCAAGCATGGCATACTTGTCTTCTGTAAGTTTAAATTCAGGTGGGGTAAGATGGTAAAGTGGCCTTACTGAATCAGGAGTTTCAAAAATGTTTACCTCTGCGCTCCCTAGGTCATATGCTTCCCTTATTATTCCATCTTCAGGGGGGCTTGCCATCAGGCGCGTGAACATAAAGTTGGGGGTTATTGTTGGTCTGAATATCTGAGCATATATTGTTCTGTCCCCTAACGCATAACCAGCAATCTCCCTTTTCACCTGCTGGACCAACCTTGTCTGTTCAAGTAGTGTTACAACATAATTTAAGAGATTGATGTAGGACTGGCAACACTCAACCTGTTCTAAAGGAGATTTTTTTAAAAATATATTTTCTGAACGTAGCTGACGTTTTAACTCGACATAAGCTCCTATCGGGTCGGTTCGAAGCAAGGAACTAATTATTCTTTGTAATGTTGCGGTCCAGCGCGGAACAAGGGAAGCACAGTTAGGGTCAAGCGAAAGGCTTGCAAGGCTAATAACTTTTTTTTGCTTACTTAACATCTTATAGAGGTTTGCAATCTCCTGAAGAAGCCTTGTCTGCTCATAGCTATAAGTGTAATTTCTTCGTTGCGAGAAAATAATTCTTGATACAGTTGGGGATTCGACAAGGTAGTCTATGGTCAGACCCATACAGATCGGACTATCTTCTAGAGAGGGGGTAAAGTTCCAGTTAAGCGCGTTGATGCGCAAAACTTCTTCATCACCTTCCTTGATTATTTCATATCCCCTTTTTGATTCGGCTTCCGTTGCCATTTTACCACTATAAAAAACTCACACAAGGTTTAATAGTTCACACCCGTTTTGTGCAGTTAAGTTTTATTAAATAGTTTTTCATTCCCTATGGCGCAACAACAAGATTATGCAGACCTTTCTTATATTCTTAATGATTTGAACGCCCGTATTCGCGTTCTTGAGGGTAAATACAACCTTTTCGGAGAGAGACTCCTTGTTATCAACAAAAATATGATTTCTGAATATAAGTTAATTGTTGAAGATGTAAAAAATATCGAAGCATCAATGAAAAAACTTCAGGAAGAAATGGAGCATGTTAAAGAAATTCTCAAAAACCTTGTTGGGGAAATGCAGTACTTTGCCAGGAAGGAGAATGTTACGATCTTAGAAAAATATATTAAACTATGGAATCCACTTAGATTTGTTACACATGAAGAAGTTAAACGAATTTTAGCAGAGGGGGCCGATGGTAGAGAACAAGAACAAAACACAGGATAAGGCTGAATATAACGAAGCAATGCAGGTACCCCCCTATCAAGGTTCACAGGGCTGGGATAGCGACCAAAGAGGGATGCAACCCTCTATGTTAGATCAGCAAATCCCGGATGAAGAGATCCCTGTCCCTTCTCCACCCCAATCCAGTCCTGAATTCGGTTCTGCAGCACCTTCATCATTTAGTATACCCTCATCTGGAGGGTTTTCTATGCAGCAACCTGTTATGATAAATACGCAGGCGACGAATGAAGAACTTATTGAGAGCATTATTGAAGAAAAATGGCAGCACCTTCTTGAGAGTGTCGGAGACATTGAAGTGTGGAAGAGCAGGGTTAATGATGAGCTCGCTGCGATTAAGCAGGAAGTCCTTCGTATTTCTAGCAGGGTGGACAACCTTCAAACCTCTGTCCTTGGGCGCGTACGTGAATATGGAAAAAACATGGAAGATGTTGGCTCTGAAATTAAGGCTCTTGAGAAAGTCTTGCAAGACATCATCCAACCACTCACAAGCAATGTTAAAGAACTTTCTGAAATTACGAACTCTCTGCGTGGGCGTCCGAACAGGGACACCTCAAGAGGACTTTGATTGACCTGAAAGGAGTCTTACCATCTGAGACGCCATGACGAGAATGAAAAGCGCTCCGAGCACTTTTGGATTTACAATGATGGTTACAAGTGTTGACCCAAACCCTTCTTCTGCTCCTGGGGCACCAGTTGCCCCGCTTAGTACTGGCCCGAATACCTTGCTGAATGCAAAACCAAAAATTCCAAAAATTGCAATGATTCCTATAAGATAGGCTACCCAATCTTGTGTAAAGGCAGCGGTTACCTTATCCCCGCTCACACCCACGGCCATAAATATAAGGGCCAAGAATATAAGAAAGATTATAAAGACAACAAACCATGGGGTAAAAATATTCAAGACTTCTGCCACACCAGGGGTTAGCATCACCAACATAGCGATGACCAAAGCGACAAGGGAGTGCGAGCCTTTATTTCCACCAAGAATTTTTGTCTTCTCCAGAACAGCAAACAATATTGTAAAAACAAAGATAAATGTGAAAAGAGGCTGCAAGAAGGCTATTAGACCTCCTTCAAAAAGGGTCGCCATTTTCTAACTTGACTTTTTTAGCTCCTCACCGATTTTTTCAAGGAAATTCTTTTGTCCTTCATTTTTGGGTTGTTTTGTGACCAACCAGATTATAAGGATGAACACACCTACGAAAACAACAGTTGCCTTTGTCTGGGGGGTAATATTTCTAAGAAAGCTTGGAATAGAGATTACATTCTCTCCTAGGAAGTCTTCCGCTAATGCCCAAATAACGAACAGCACTGAAACGATAGCCGCAAACCCTAGGGAATTTCCTGCCCAATCACTTTTCGCACCGAAAAGACCTATAAGAAGCAAAAACATCAAGATGATAACCATAAAGAGAGATATGTTTGGCAGGAACCTACCAATAAGGGCTACGAGAAACTGATTCCTCACGAAAAGCAACCCTAGAATAATAGAAACAACAACATTAATACCCCTATTCTTATCTGAGAGTAGACCTGACTTTTCCAAGATTGCAAAGGACAAGGTGAAAATGAGCAAGAAGGGGAGAGCGATTTCATACGCACCCACATCCTCTAGAAAGCTGAAAATCTCGACTAAGTCTGCCATAAACTATCAATCCTCTTTTTTCTTTCCTGACATTACAAAATAAATTGCGCCGATAACAACACCAAGGAAGATTATGGAGACCACAAAGGTATCCTGCCACTTGTCCCGGATGTAATCAAGCACTGGATTTAACCAACCGAATGCATTTAAAAATATTGTTATTATTGCAAGAAAAGACGTTATGGTGAGGAAGTGTTTCCAAAATCCCCTCTCTTCTAGACTAAACTTATCTTTCATAAAGGATCCTGCGAGTAGAAGAAAACTTATAAGAATTATTAAGATAAGTGCAACCTGTGGAAGGGAAACTTGTATTGCACGAACAATCTCTTTTGTTGCCACTACAAACAAAGCGATTGTAAATGCGACCAATGAATTAATATTTGTCTTTGCTTTCTCTTTATCTCCTTCAGCACCAAGAATTCTTGTCTTTTCCAAGACCGCAAAGATGATTGTAAAGACCAACAGAAAAGGCAGAATGACATCAAAGAAACCAAAATCAATTAAGAACTGGACTGCATTTTCTAGTGGTGATGCCATGAGCCTCTTTTTTCCTTACAAGGATTACAATCAATCTTTTTCTTCTTTTTCCTCATGAGAAGGGATGGCTGATTTATTGATAATCATAACATCCCCGATTGCCTTGACTAGTTGATGAGGGACAATAACTCCTTTTGCTCCTCCAAGTACTTTTGTGAGAAAGGATGACCTTGTTGCTTTTATTCTCCATCCGAAAATTTTGTTTGTTGTGAGGATAACCTCTTCCACATCCCCGAAATAATCCCCCATGTCAGTATATACCCTCATATCATAGACACCTGTTATTTCTCTTGTCCTCAACATTTTTGCCTCCGGTTTTCCGCTTCAGTAACGACAATTCTTTTAAACTATATAAAGATTTCTCTCTGTTATGTACCGGTTTAAGAACTTGACCCTTGTCGGTACATCCCACATATCTGCCAAAAGCATCCAAAAAGTGCGGGAGGTTATTGAAAAGAATAGGCCGGGGGTAGTGGCGATAGAACTAGACTTGATTCGATTGCACTCTCTTTTCTTGAAAAAACGTTCACTAAACCTTAAGGACATTGTAAAAATTGGTATTCGCGCGTATATTATGGGAGTCATAGGTGCGTGGGTTGAAAGAAAATTGGGGGATATTGTTCATGTCCGACCTGGAGATGAGATGCGCCAAGCTGTTAGAAGTGCAAAAGAGGTCAACGCGAAGATTGCCTTGATTGATAGAGACATTAGAACCACCTTGAAGCGAATCTCTAAGCAATTAACATGGACAGAACGCCTTCGTTTCATAAAAGAAATTTTTACTAGTTTACTCCGGCGCCAGAAGATTCCTTTTGATATCAAATCTGTTCCTAGCAAGAAAGTAATCCTTGAACTTATTGAAAAGGTAAAGCAAGATTATCCATCAATATACAAGGTAATTATTGATGAACGAGACAGGATACTTGCAAGAAACCTATATAAACTCATTCAATCTGAACAAACAGTTGTTGCCGTCATCGGCGCAGGTCATGAAGATGGTGTCATCAGGCTTCTCAAACAGTACCATAAATTTCAACACCCATGAACTCAAACTCCTTATTATTTCTGTGCTCATTGTAACATTTGCGTTTGCTTTCGATGATGGAAGAAGCAACTTCTCAACCATACACTGGCTTCTCAATTTTTTGAAGACCTTTGTTGTTGTTCTTGTTGCATTTCTCATACACCAAATAGGGCATAAGTGGATGGCTCAACGTTATGGAGCAACAACCGAATATAGAACATGGGGAATCCAACGCTATGGGTTTGCGAAAAGGACAAAGTGCCCGATGAGATTCAATTTCTTTGGCAAGGGCTATGTCCTTACTTACATTCCATTGGGGCTCTTACTTAGTTTCTTTGTTACACTCCTCTCACTTGGAAAGGGATACTTCCTTTCTGTAGAGAGGTTTGAAATCTTTGAGGAACCACTGCGACGAGTTGGAAGGAGTTTCAAGAATATTGGGGGTTATGAAACAGGCATTATTGCGCTTGGGGGGCCTCTTGCAAATATTTTTTTCGCTGCTGTGCTCCAGACATTTTCACCAACTTTTTTTCGCGAAGTCATATTGATAAATGCTTTAATTGCACTTTTTAGTTTTATTCCATTTTCTGACCTTGATGGAGCAAAAATATTCTTCGGGTCAAACTTCCTGTATATATTTGGGTTTAGTTTTTCTGTTGTTTTTTTCGTACTGTCTTTTTTTGCAGGAGGAATTACAAGTGTACTTTTGAGCGGCTCTTTTTCTGTGGTTATTGTTGCACTTAGCATGTATTGGCGGTTCAGCTGAACATACTAAACAAGCCTTTTTGGAAGTACCAAAACACAAAAATCCAGGTAGGAGTTACAAAGACTCCAAAAATTGCAAGGAAAATAAAAACTACCCCTAAAGCATCGACCAATGTCGCCCAAGAGTTTATAAACATCAATGCTTTTAAAACAAGGTAACCTAAGCAAACCCACCCTAAGACCTTGAAAAGACCAAAGTGTAAGAAAAAGAGGGTGATTGCGCAAAGGAGGTCCATAAGCCCCATTAGTTTCAATAGCATAACTTTGCGCCAATGATCGCGTTTTTAAGGTTTGTGAAACCAACATATTCATGATTCAACTTCGCAATTTTACACCCCGACTCTACCAGCAAACAATCCTTGATAGTTGCATAAGAAAGTCGTGCTTGGTCGTATTACCGACCGGACTAGGTAAAACCGGGATTGCCCTTATGCTGGGGATTCATCGCCTTAACAATTTTCCTGATTCTAAAATTATACTTGTTAGTCCAACGAAACCCCTAAACCAGCAGCATGTTGAAACATTTAGGGAACACAGCTCCCTTTCCGAAGAGGAGGTTGCCCTTTTCACAGGAGCTATTCGGGCTTCAAAACGGGTTGAACTCCTTAAGAAAGCAAGGGTTATCATCGGAACACCTCAGACTATTGAAATTGACATTATCAACAGAAGAATTGACCTCTCTCAAATCTCCTGTTTCATTTTTGATGAATGTCATCGCGCAGTAAAAGACTATTCATACACCTTTCTTGCAAAGCAGTACCGCAAGCAGGCACACCACCCACTTATACTGGGGATAACTGCTTCTCCCGGGTCTGACCCATCTTCTATTCAGGATGTTTGCAAAAACCTATTTATTGAAGAAATTGAAGTGCGCACTTCCGATGACCCAGATGTTGCACCTTATAACTACCCTTTAGAAATAGATTGGAGACAAATTCCTCTTTCAGAAGAACTTCAACAAGCGCAACAACACCTTGAAACCTGCTTTCGTTCAAAACTTACCCAACTCTCTCAGTGGGGGCTTGTCGCTAAATTGCAGAATACGGTAAGCAAGACCCAACTTCTTGAGCTTCAGGGAAGAATCCATGGCCACCTCTCACGCGGTGAGCGTGATGTGAGATACTGGCAAGGAATCTCTCTTACTGCAGAGGCACTTAAAGCACACCATGCCCTTGAAATGCTTGAGACCCAAGGGGTTGGTGCATCACTTCGTTATATCAAGGGGGTTTATGAAGAAAGCAGGAAGAGCAAAGTCAAGGCGATACAAAACCTTGTACGGGATATATCATTTAAATCTTCTTATGTAATTCTCCAGAAGCTTCATGAAGAAGGCATAGAGCATCCGAAAGTTAAAGAAGTCTGCTCAGCTGTTAAGGAAGCCACCTTGTCGGGTGCCAAAAGGATACTTGTGTTTAACCAGTTTCGGGATTCAGCTGCTTTCCTTGTGGGAGAACTTAACAAAATTGAAGGGGTGAGGTGCAAACTATTCGTTGGACAGCTTAAGAAAGGTGGTGTAGGAATGAGTCAGAAAGAACAAATTCAAACCCTCCAAGATTTCCGTGACGGGCACTATAACGTTCTTGTTGGGACAAGTGTTTCTGAAGAGGGAATTGATATGCCCAGCGTTGATCTTGTTATCTTTTACGAGCCAGTTGCATCGGCTATTCGCACTATTCAACGAAGAGGAAGAAGCGGACGCCATCAAGAAGGGAAGGTTATTGTTCTAATGACAAAGGGAACGCGTGATGAAGCCCATCATTGGATTGCCCATAGAAAAGAGAAAAGGATGTACAGTCTTCTTAAAGACCTGAAAAAGAAGATTACCCTTGAGCGGCAAGAACCAATATCCTCTTTTGTGGAGAGAAAAGATATATCTTTTATTGCAGATGTGCGTGAGAAATCCTCAGCGCTTCTCAAACACCTTGTAGATCAAGGAATCAATGTCCGTCTTGAGCAGATTTCTGTCGGCGATTATCTTCTTTCTGAGCGTTGTGCTGTGGAAATTAAGACGAAGCCAGATTTTGTTGCTTCAATAATTGACCGGAGACTCTTTGAACAAGTAAAAGCTCTGCGAAGCAATTATGAAGTTCCCCTTCTTATTGTTCAGGGAGAAGAGGACATTTATAGTCTAAGAAAGGTGCACCCCAATGCACTGCAAGGAGCACTTTCAAGCATTCTCCTTGACTTCAAAGTACCTATCCTTTACACAAAAAACCACCTTGAAACTGCAGGGATTCTTATTGCACTTGCTAAGAGAGAACATGAAAAAGGAAACAAGGAAGCAAAGGTAGGTGCGGACCATAAACCCCTCAGCCTTCCAGAACAGCAGGAGTTTATTGTTCAGGCTCTTCCTGGAATTGGCCCACAACTTGCAAAGAACCTTCTTCAACATTTCGGGAGTGTGGAAAAAATAATGAACGCTTCTGTTGAAGAACTCTGTAAGGTTGAGAAGATAGGAGATAAAAAAGCCCTAGAGGTTCGCAGGGTTCTTAAAGAATCTTATTCTCCCTAGAAATGAGCCCGGAGGGATTTGAACCCCCGACCCCTTGGTTAAGAGCCAAGTGCTCTTCCAGCCTAAGCTACGGGCCCAGAACACCACACAGTAAATAGGGGATTATAAGTTTTATTGTTGATTATTTTGTACGAGCACCCTGATAATTGCAGAACTTTCAAAACGCTTGTCTCTTGGAAAAGTTCTTAGGTTTGTCAGGTTATAAACACCAACCATTTTTGAGTCTCCTTCTTTTAAGCGGACTACGAAACTGTCTGCAACCAGAAGTTCTATAAGCTTCTGTTTGGGCTCAAAGGTAGTTACCTTAAAATTATCTCCCATTATGACTTTCCTATCTTCTCCGAGGAATATATAATCGTCCGGACCAAGGTCGGGCCCCTTTACCTTTAATACAACAAAACTCTCTTCATGATGAGTCTTATTATAAACGAAATCCTTGACCATCACTAGAAGACCTTTGATGAGTTCTTCATATTTTGTTTCTGTTATGATATAGGTAACATCATCGACTGATACGAGGAACCTTGCTTCTGGGGTTATCTGACCAACCTTCACAGCTACCCCTTTGAAGGTTATTTCTTCTCCTCCTTTGAGCCTAAATTCTTCTTTTGATTGACTATCACCTTCCACCTTTTGCGGTACTGGTGACTCTTCTTTAACAATATTTGGCTCTTCAGCCGTTTCCTCTTGATCGAGTGTTTTGTTTTCCAAGATAGTGAACTTCGCGACTTGAGGCCCATCACCCGTTACAGGAGCGCTACAAGCAGTTAAAGAAAGAACAACAGCACAAAACAAAAGGAAAATGACCGCTTTCACCTAAGTGAATTGTTTAACTCCCATATAAAAATTACGATAGTTTTATATAATATATTTTATTCCTCATAGATATGGCAAAAAAGAGGATTACAAAAAAAAGGTCAGCAAGGAAAACAACAGCGACTAGAAAAACTGTTTCTGCAAAGCGGAAACGAATTGTCGGGACTACACCAAGGGTTGCCGTGACGCCTTCTTCAAGTAAAAAACGGAGTCAAGGTGCAGCAATTGCAGGACTACTTCTCAATGTTTTAGTCCTTCCTGGTGTTGGAACGATAGTTGGTGGCGATACAAGGAAAGGGATTTTACAACTAGTCCTGTTTTTGGTTGGAATTCCACTAATACTTGTGGTTGTTGGGCTCTTTTTGATGTTTGGCGTATGGATTTGGGCCTTGGTAACATCTATCCAGCAAATCCAAGAAACCCAGTAGACTAAAGGTATAGTTTTTGGTACCTATAGCATCCTAATACTATTTTCTATTAGATTGCTAGAAGATTTCTAGCAGAATTTATAATTGTTGTATGAACAATATATTGGCTAGGCAACTATCTGTCACCCAATAGATTTATATAAATGAGAAACCTCCTAAGGAAGTGAAACTTCCAAAGTATCTGGAGATTAGAGGGTTTTTACGCTTCCTTATTCTTCATAATCTCACCAAGCAAAACTACTGTGGTGATGAACTGGCACATATCATCGGATCTAAAAAGGCTGGAAAACTCACACCAGGGACAATTTACCCTGTGTTAAAGTACCTTCGCGAAAATAAATTAATCCTCTTGCGACAGAAGGGAAGAAAGAAAATTTACCACCTCACCCGCAAGGGAAAACGCGAATTGAAAATAACCTATACTGTCTTTGCGAACATCTTTGCAGGTGTAAGGACAAAGCGAAAATATTAATCAGTTATTAAAAGTTTTTGGCACTAAATACCAAGAATATCTAGAGGGTTCTTTACCTTCCTGAGTTGCTCTTTAGAGACATGAGTATAAATTTGGGTTGTAGAAAGTTGCGCGTGACCGAGAAGCTCCTGGATGAGCCGGATATCCGTGCCTTCATTGAGCAGATGGGTTGCAAAGGAGTGGCGCAACTTGTGAGGTGTTACTTTTTTCGTTATTCCTGCTCTTTTTGCCGTGGTTTGGATAACTTTCTGTACGGCCCTTGTGGTGAGCGGACCATTTTTACCTGAAAAAAGATAATTCCCTTGGGGCATATCTTTTATGTAATGCTCAAAACATATAAGCATGGAATCTGAAATTGGAAAAAAACGGTCTTTGGCCCCCTTCCCTTGACGTACCCAACCAGATTTGTCTTTTAGATTGAGGTCCTTTACCCTTAGGTGGGTTAATTCTGAAACACGTAGGCCAGTGGCATAGAGAAATTTGATTATTAACATTGCTTTTGTGGATGGGGCAGATCCTATGAGTGTGCGAATTTCATCTTTTGAGAGGGTTTCAGGGACATTCTTAGGCAGTTTGGGGGTTTTTATGAGAACAATATTTTTCTTGAGAAGTCCATCATAGAAGAACTTCAAGGCAGACTTCTTAAGAGAAATCGTCCTCGGATGAGCATTTTTGTCTGCTAGGAGGTGGACAAGGTAGGCTTTTATGTCTTTCTCATTAATTTCTTTCGGCTTTTTTTTAACCGACTTTAGAAAAACTTCGTTGTGATAAAGGTAGGTTTTAACGGTCTCTTTTGAGAAACCACGCAGTTTAAGCTCAGTCTCTAGGCTTTTTAGATCTTTCCGGAAGTCCAATTTCAACCCTCTGTTTTTGATTAACTCTTCTTGGATGCTGAAGACCACCCCTTCCTGATCTGTTGAGATTTTCGTAAGGTCGTTTAATCCTGTAAGCATAGGCGTCTGCTTCATTTACGAGTGGTATACAACAGTCCAAATTAGGCCAAGTGTAAAGCCTTCTGGAGTCAAAAAGAGGATATTTTGCTTGGATACTTCCTACAATGGTTTGCGTGGCCTTCTCTGAAAGTACCCCATCTATATACAATTCTATTTTTGAACGTTTTCCGAGTCCCTTTCTTTCCAAAAGAGTAAGCACTAACTGACTGACAAAAAAAGACTTCACCTCCCCATAAGAGTAGGCAGCAACAACCTCTTTGGATAAAATTGCATATACAAACTCGACACCTTCTGGAGAGGGAGTTCTCCTACTTTTGTTCCTGCGTTTCGACAAACCACCTCTAATTAAAAAATAACCTTCAGAATCCAAAGTTCCCCCTGCAACAAGGTTTGGCTGTATATAGGCGGGGTTATTTGTAAGAGCCGCAACTATGACCTCAGGGTTCCCTCCATGATTGGACTCGTCTATAGCTATAAAACACTTTTTAGAACCCCTTTTCTTACCATGGGGTTTATTTCCGACTTTCTTTGCCATTTTAAGCAGCATAGAGCTATTATAGATAAATGTTTCGTATAATCCTTATTATACGAACTTCTGATAGTTATAGAGATTTTAGGTTTTGCTTAAAGTCTTTAATCATTAAGTCAGTGGCTTTCTGTAACTTAGGACAAGATTGTCCTTTATGCCGTCTTTCCTAGTTATAGGTTCAAAACCAAGTCTTTTGTATTCTTATCAAGAAAACAGGTAAAATCTGTGTTCATATTCAGTCCTTAGTCAGGGTACATTGAGAATTATATATTTTTTTAGAATGTTCTATCGGTTTAGTCTTTACTCTAATTTTTTTAAGAATCAAGTGACCTACACACTCACTTTCCATAATCCTTTCTGCGCTTAAAATCTCTAAGCTTCGTTTAAAAATAGGGCCGTCTATTACAAGAGAATCAAAATGACCCCCTTCACCACCACAATGGAAACCATACTTTCTTGAGAGGTTAAAGAGTTTTTCAGCATTCTCTTTGGTTATCTCCTTACCCAACCACTCTTCTGTCAGACCTTCTGCTGCAATCTGAGTGATAATGATCCTATAACCATCCTCAATCATTTGCCTTACAAGACCATCATGATCAAGGGAATCGTGCATTGCAAAGGCTCCTACTTTTAGATGGCTTAGAACCTCTTGAATGCTTTTGATCTGAGTTTGCTGGAGCCCTGTTCCACCCAAAACAATTGCATCAACAGGGCTTTTTTCAACTATCTTCTTAACTATCTCTGCCTCTTTTTTGGGATCTGCAACATTGCAGGTTTCGTAGACATGCTTATAACCAAGAATTCTTGCAAGCGTTTTGGTGTGCTCAATGGTAGCATAATGAAAAAGATAACAATCCGTCCTGGTCGGCTTTATAGAAATTAAGTATTTAATATTCCATCCTTTTTTTAGAACTTCATGTATTGCATATGTTGAATCTTTTCCACCTGAATAAAGGATAGCAACATCCATAACAACCCATTTTTCTGGTCAGTTTATAAATTTACCTGGAGCTTTCACCATTCTTTCTAACACTTAACGTTGTTTTCCCTTTACTCTTTTTGAGAGATTTCTTTGTCCTTTCTGTTAAAAGGAGATAGGTTTGCCTTCCTTTTCTTGCTTTCCTTATAAATCCTTGCTCTTCAAGATAATCAGAATAGCTTGACATCAAAGACCTTATGGCCCTATAGTCTTTATTCGGATATAGGTCCTCAGAAATGTCTTTCAAAGATACCAAACTAGAACCCCTCTCATTCATGAGCCTTATTAACATTTCCAAAATATTCCTCTGTACAACTGTCAAAGAGTCAAGTGCCCCAAAATCAAAAGTGCTGGTCGCCTCGTTAGGGGATATGACCTCTGGACTCGTAGAGGACCGACTCTCTGAGTCAGAGTATGAGAGTATAACCTCTATTTTTCCATGGAGATGGTGTAACAGTCTTTCTATTTGATCTAACCTACCTTCATGGTCTTGTTTCTTTGCATGAAGATGGGATATATCTTTTTTTATATTCTTGAAAGAGTTTGTTAAAGATATGTGCATAGCTCTCAGATTGGGCTGCTCCCTTTTCCTTTTTAAAAATCCAAACATGACAACTAAAATTTAGTCCTTACTAATAAATTTTTTCTTTGTTGTGTGAACGTTCAAAGACGTCTCTGGATTGTTCAGTGAACGTTCACTGAACAATAAGGAGGGTTTTCTGAATTCTTTCTATAGGTATAAAAGGGGGAAGATTAATTTTGGGGGTAATGGTCGAAGAGAGTGGTTTGAGAGGGGTCTAGACTATAGAATAGGGTCAGAAGGTTGTTTTTGAGGTTTAAAGAGCGGAATTCTTGTCGAATTGAGAGTAAGTTTTGACGGTTATTAAAGCGAGATTTGAGGATTGGGGCCCCTTTTTTTAACAAAGAACTGACATATGTCCGGATACAGCCTTCAGAGAGCTTTAGTTGTTTAGAAATTCGAGAATAAGAGGTAGGACCACTAGATTCTTCCTCTAGTTGATAGATTGTTAGGAGGGTTAGAAACTCTTGTTTAGATAGAGTTTTGAGCATTTCAAAGACATTTCGCTCTATGAAAGGTACTGTTTCTAGAGTTTTGTCTAATGAATGAATGTTGAATGAATGTTGAATGAATGAATAGACCCCTTTATTTCCTGTGGAACTATTTTTTATATCTTCTGTCTTTGAAGCGGATTTTCGAAGCTCTGCCTTGACAGAGCTCAGTTCGTCTTTTAGAGCTTCAAAAAGGGAGGTTAATTTGTTTAGAACCAACCTATCTTCTTTTAGGACTTCTTTAAGCCCAGAAATCTCTTCTTTTACCTTTGTAAAGGATTTCTTTATGTTTTCTTCTAGGATATCCTTTTCTCCTGGCATCAAGTAGTTGAAAAATACCTATTAAATAAGATTTAGAGTGTTGAATAACTGTTTAAGAATTGTTGAATAAACGCACAATAAGCTAACCGATATAGTCGTGCACTGCAGTTTTAGAAATATTTTGCTTGGTTGGAGAGATTGTTGGTATCTGCAAGTGGGGGGGGAGATTAACTTCTTCACAAAGAACAAGGGTCTTTATGTTACAACGAATTAAGATGTGATTTAAGATACGTGCCATTAGTTTTGGGTCCATTGCCTCCTTATTATCCCAGGACCTTTTTAAATCTTTGAGTTTTTTCTCTTCATCATAGTATAAGAGGTGACCCTCTAAAACAACATCCCCAAGACCTTGACTAAACTCAGTGTGAAAGGAGAAATTAAAACGGAGCAAAGAGTCTTTACTTCTTGTTAGGGCAACAGACTCAAATTCGATGCCTTTAATATTGATACTATTTTTCACCTCCAATTTAGATTTTACTTTTGATTTCTTTTCTGCTGAAACCTTATCAAACTGAAATCCAACAATGGGCATAATAATCCTTCTTTCTAACGTTTTATAAAGATTTTTATTACATCTGAAATGGGGAGTGAATCCCTAGTAAACTCAACCCATTTATTAATACCTGCCTTGCTGCAAAGATGAGGTGCAGTCTTGCTGCCCGTAAGTCTTTTTCATTTACCAGAACAGGGTGTTTATTATAAAAATTGTTACACTCTTGAGCAAGAGCAGAGAGGTAGTTTGTAAGAAGGTGTGGCTTATTGTGCATCTTTGCGTCCCAAATTACACTCTCAAACTTCGCTAAGGAACCAATAATTTTCTTTTCTTCCTGAGAGTTTAGGAGGAAGGAATCTACTCTCCTGGGAGGGCTTGCCTTTGCGAGAATACTTGAGAGACGTGCGGAGGTATATTGTATATAAGGGGCTGTATCCCCTTCAAAGTTAAGCACTTGGTCCAAATCAAAAACAACATCTCTCACTCTGTCGCTGTTCAAGTCCCAGTAAATTACAGCACCAAAAGCAACTTGCCTTGCCACTTCTTCCTTATGGCCTAGAGAGGGGTTCTTTTCATCTATGATAGATTCTACTTTGCTTACGGCTTTTAGAAGAACATCTTCTAAAAAGATGAAATTCCCCTTCCTAGTCGCTAGGGGTTCTCCTTTAAATTTCATGACCCCAAAAGGGACATGCTCACATTGTCTTGCCCACTTGAACCCTGCAATTTCCAAGGCCTTGAAAAGTTGCTGAAAATGAAGGGTTTGCCTTGCGTCCGCTACATAGAGCATCTTTTTGAACTTGAAGATATCCCTTCTGTGTTTTGCTGCTGCGAGGTCTCTTGTAAGATAAATTGTGGTCCCATCCTTTTTTTGTACAATCGCGGGGGGTAGATCTGGGTACTCAAGGATAAGGGCTCCATCGCTTTCTTTTAACAATCCTTTGTTCCTATAGAATTCGATCGTCTTCTTAAGCATTGGTTCGTAGAAAGCCTCGCCGATGGTGTGGTCTATTTTTATGTTCAGAAGGTGATAAATTCTTTTGAATTCTTTTAAGTTGAGGCCGCAGAACTTTTTCCACATTCCCTTTGCTTTCTTATCTCCCCCCTCTAACCTCACAAACCACTCTTTGCCTTTCTTTTTTAAAGCTTCATCTTTTTCTGCTTCAGCATGAAATTTGATATACAAACTCAAAAGGTGCCTTATGGAATTCTTCTTTAATTCTTTCTCATCACCCCACATTTGAAACGCGCACATTAAGTTTCCGAACTGCGTACCCCAATCTCCCAAATAGTTAACCCTTTCCACTTTGTACCCTTGCGAAGCGTAAATGTTGCTTAGGCTATTACCTATAACTGTTGAGCGCAAATGAGCGATTCCAAAAGGTTTACCTATGTTTGGTGAAGAAAACTCAATAACCACAACCTCCCCTTTTCCCTTATTCGTATGTCCGAACTTACTCTTTTTTCTTCTTGTCTCTTGAAAGATGGTTTCTGCTAGGGATGAGTAATCTATAAAAAAATTCAAATATGGACCGCTTGATTCTATATTTTCTATTCCTTTTGGAAGCGCAATACTCTTCTTGAGCTGCGCTGCAAGCTCTGAAGGAGATCTTTTTTGTTCCTTTGCAACTACAAAACAAGGAAAGGAAATATCCCCAAAAGAGGAATCTTGAGGCTGCTCCAAAAACCCCTCCACTTCTTTATAGGTCTTACCTAACTTTTTTGCTAAGGTCCGGGTTATATCTTTTTCAAACATTTCTCTCCAATTCTTGTACAAGATATTTAAGGTTTTAGGAGGATAGAATATTAGCGCTTAACCGCAAATCACTTATAGTTGGACTTTTCTCAGTCTTAGATGTCAAGAGTCTCTCAAAGTACAGAAAGGAAAGTAAAGGAAGCCATCCTCTACACCCTCTATGAAGCTGGCCTTAAACCTTTATACACAAGTAGCATAGCTATTGAACTTGGACGGGATAAGGAGTTTGTGAGGCGCCTTTTATCTATTCTCGAGTGTCAGGGTCTTGTCAGACATGTCGGGAAAAGGAACTCCAGGAAGAAATGTTGGAGGTTAACCGATACAGCATACCAGGAGTATGGAAAACTTGTTTCAGATTAACTTCTTCAATATACCTTCCCTACCCTTCCAAATAAGAGCGTGGCGTAACACCTCTTTAATATTGGTTACCGGAATTATCTTTATCTTTCCTTCTTTATCTTTTGACAGGACAATGTCTTGAAGGTTTGCTTTTGGAATAATCACTTCTCCTATACCTGCTTCAAGAGCGGCTTCAATTTTTGTTGTTACCCCCCCTATCGCGAGAACTTCACCTCTTACGGACAATGAACCAGTCATGGCAAGGTCTTGCCTTACTGGAACCCCTTTTAGTGCAGATATAATTGCAGTTGCAACAGCTATTGATGCTGAATCTCCCTCTACCCCTTCATAAGTCTGGAGAAACTGTATAAAAATGTCGTAGCGTTCTTTGATATCTTCCCCGAAGGACTTTAGAATTATTGCTGATACATTTTTTACAGCCTCTTTAGCTATCTCTCCTAGCTTTCCTGTTGCCACAAACTCCGTCTTCTTCCCCCCCAAGGCCACTTCTGACTCAATTGGAAGGATTATCCCTGAGAAGGCGGATCCTGAACCAATTAGAGCAAGACCATTAACCCTCCCAACACGGTGACCTTTCGTTACAATTACTTCATACTTTTTTTTATTCTCTATGTAACGGTCTGCTATCTGTTGCTCAAGGGTCCTTGCCAACTTCTTTGCTTGAACCACACATATCTCCTTGACTTCTTTCTCTTGTTGCTCTAAAGCCAAATCTCCTGCCGCCCTCACTAACCCACCTAATTCTCGTAGACGAAGAGTTAGCTTGCCTGAACTTCCAGCACGCCTTTTAGCTTCAGTTATTATTTCTTTTACCGCCGTGTCGTTAAAGGGGGGTATTTTCTTATCCTTGGCCACTTCCTGTGCAATAAACTGTGCAATTTTCTTACGATTATCTTCATTATCCTCCATTGTTTCATTCATGTAGACTTCATACCCATACCCCCTTATGCGGCTTCTTAACGCAGGGTGCATGTTCTTCACTGTATCTATGTTGCCTGCCGCTACAAGAATAAAGTCACAGGGGACTGGTTCAGTCCTTGTTTGAGCACCTGATGAACGTTCTGACTGACCAGTTATTGGATACTTTTTCTCTTGAATCGCTGTAAGGAGCTCTTGCTGGGACCTTGGTGAGAGGGTGGCTATTTCATCAATAAAGAGCACACCTCCATTTGCTCTATGGATCATCCCTGCTACTAAGCGTTCATAAGAGGGGGTACCCAGCCCCCCTGACTGCAGTGGATCGTGTAAGACATCTCCAAGCAAGGCCCCTGCATGCGCACCAGTGGCATCAATAAAGGGGGGTATTTTCTTGTCTGCATTGTCAACAAGGAGTTTAGGGATCTTAATATGGTCTGACATTTTCATTCTCTTACTTATATTGATGAAAAAAAGAAACCCTATTGTTGCTATCATTGAAGATATGAGCGATGCAGCATAAACAACATCTGGTATCCTCCCTGTCTTCCATAACCACCAAGGGAACAAAGTGATTACGAAAATCACAATGAAGAGCACTACATTCTGACTCCGTGTAGTTGAAAGTACTTGCATCCTTGCTTTAGATATTATATCTTTCCCTTGACCCTTAGGAACTGTCCTGATTAAAGGCACATTTTCGTCTGATGGGTTTGGAAAAGAGAGTGTGTCTGTAAGTTCTTCTTTGGGAAGTAATTCTGCGAGAGCCTGACCTATCATTGACTTTCCAGTCCCGGGGTCTCCTATAAGAAGAACATTTCTCCTCTGTTTTGCTGCTTTCTTGACTAGGTTTACGGCTTCATCCTGCCCTATAACCTGGTCAACCACCCTATCTGGGACCTTTATGTTTTTTGCAGTTCTTTGTACCATTTTTATAAATTTGTTAGAACATTGTGTCAATCCTTTTTAAAGTTGATTTTTAATAAGAAATCTCTTCCATTATATAATATCTTCTTCAGAAACCACAACAAAATCACCTGCAGCAATAACGGCAGAGTAAGGTATTGTAAGACTCCCCTTTTGATCTTTCTCAAGATCCGCGCTGGTAGCTAAGGGGGTTGGATTCTTTAAAATAATTTGTATTAATTCTCCAGTCCTTGCGTCAAAACTTATATTTCCAACCTCACCAAATTTCTTTCCTGACTTTGTTACAACAGTCTTTCCTATTATCTGTCTTGAATACTTCTTATCATCTTCTACCATTAGCCACATCAACCTCCAACTTGTTTATAAACTTTTCTGGTTGTAAGTTAAAATCTATGAAATCCTTTTTGTTTAGGTTCTTTGCCTTTTCGAAAATGGCAGCTCCACTTATTACCCATTTATTATCCGTTTTTAAAAGCTTACTTTCTATTAAGTACCCACTCATACCAATGAAAATTGCGATGATGATTATCAAAAGAACAACGGATCTGATTACTTTTCTTAAGATATGGTGTTTAAGCGTTTCTATGGTAACCATAGTAAGGATAAATCCAATAACGATATAGAATATAAATTCCTTCATATGTTTAATCTTTTGTGCTTTTATAAAATATTTTGTTACTATCTATTAATAATATATTATTTCAACCTAATCACCCCTTGGAAATAAAAAAATTAGTTTATAATAAGAACCCCCACACCTTCATTTCATTTGGAACTACTTTTCAATTATGCTCTTGTTTGCTATAGAAAGAATCGGTCAACCCACATATTCTTTAAAAAGGGGTGACTGTTTATTTAATTTATTTGTATTTCATCTAATCCAAGACCCAGCTTTAATGTTTATTTAAATTTATTTTTTAAATATTATTATAGTGTATGAGTGTATTTTATATATATATTTTATTATACACATAGTTTAATAATATCTTTTATTTCCATTATTATAGGTCACCTAATCTTTATGATTCTGTAATTCCGTCCTTAAGTATCTTTAGTTTCCAATGGAAGTAATGGTGGGGGTCTTGATATTTGAATAGGGTAATCTTTAAATAAACCTTCAAATAATTTTTATTTTATGGGTCAGGGGGGGATTGTTGATTTCTTTGAGCAATATATTTTCAAGAAACCCCTCTTCATTAATAAGAAAGCGTTGCAGGGGAACTACACCCCCACAGAGCTCCCCCATCGGGAAGAACAAATCGAGACTCTTGCTGGCGTATTAGCCCCTTCACTTCGTCTTGAGAAACCGTCAAATATATTCATCTACGGTAAGACTGGGACGGGGAAGAGTATCACTATAACTTACGTTACAAGAAATATACTTGCCCTTGCAGAAAAACGCAGTCTTCCACTTAAAATATTTTACCTCAATTGTAAATTGAGAAGGGTTGCAGACACAGAGTACCGTCTGGTTGCCCAACTTACACGTGAGTTTGGGGTAGATGTTCCGGCGACGGGTCTTCCGACAGATGAAATTTATAAGTATTTTATTAAAGCACTCGATAAAGAGAAGATACTCCTCATCATCGTTCTTGATGAGATTGACCAACTTGTTGATAAGGCCGGAGACGAGATTCTCTATAACCTTACTCGTCTCCATTCCGAACTAAAAAATAGTGAGATATCTATCATTGGTATCTCGAATGATCTTGTTTTTACTGATAACCTTGATCCTAGAGTTAAGAGCAGCTTAAGTGAAGAGGAGGTTGTTTTCCCACCGTATAACGCCATTCAGCTCCAGAGTATCTTACGACAACGCTCCTCAATAGCCTTTCCCGAGGGGGTCCTTGGTGAAGGTGTGATTGAGAAATGCGCTGCCTATGCTGCAAGAGAGCATGGCGATGCTCGACGGGCTCTTGAGCTTTTACGCGTTGCTGGTGAACTTGCCGAGCGTAAAAATGAACTCAAAGTTCTCACAACCCATATTGACTTTGCCGAAGAGAAAATTGAACGTGACCGCATCATTGATATTGTTACTACACAACCAAAGCAATTTAAACTCACACTTTACTCTATCTTTACAGTTTGTATACATAATACAAACAAACCTGTTTTCACTGGAGATGTTTACGAAATTTATAAGAACGCCTGTTTTCAATCTGGACTTCGTCCTTTAACCCAGCGCAGAGTCTCGGATATCATTGCTGAACTTGACATGCTTGGGATAATTAATGCAAAGATCATAAGCAAAGGTCGTTATGGGCGAACGCGTGAAATCTGTCTTGCTCTCCCTCCCTCAACTGTTCCAAGAATCAATGATATGTTGCGGGAGGGTCTTGGTTTATGATTGAATCTGAAATTATTCACTACTTTCTCAAACGAGGCCACCTTGTCAGTCCACAATTCTTTGAGAACCTTCCACAAGACCTTGACAAGGACTCTTTTTATTCTTCTTTCTCTTCCTCAAAACCTTTTCCTTTTGTCATTAACAATATCCCTTTACCTTCTTCTGCACAGCCAGATACTAGACTTTCTTCTTTATCTAAAAAAGGTAGGACATCCTTCTCCATTCATAACTCCCCTATTCTCCCTTCTGGAAAACAGACTGTTTCTGACTTTGTGTCCCACTTTACATCCCGCTATCGGCAGCTTCAAGAAATTCTACGTCTTCGTCCAGAATTTCAAAATGTAATCTCTATTGGTAGGGTCTCTCAAAAGCAAAAGGATGAACTCCTTTCCATTATTGGGATTGTTTTTGATAAAGAGAAAACCAAGAACGGAAACATTCTTCTTACCCTAGAAGATCCTACAGGTCAAGTTAAAGTTCTTATCCACAAGAACAATCATTTTTATTCTTCTGCTCTTGACCTTGTCTACGATGAAGTCATAGGCATTACAGGGAAAGTGGGGGACAGGATTATTTTCGCTAATTCTTTGTTTCTCCCAGACACCCCTTACACCAAAGAGATTAAGAAATCCCCGGACGAGGCATATGCCGCCTTTATTTCAGATATCCATATAGGGAGTGTTGACTTTCTTTCAGATGATTTCTTCCGTTTCATTGATTGGATCAATTGCTGTGAAGGCACAGAAGAGCAGCGGACTATTGCTTCGAAGGTACGCTACCTTTTCATTGTTGGTGACCTTATTGATGGTGTTGGTATTTTCCCAGGGCAGGACCTCAGGCTAGCGATTCAGGACATACGCAGTCAATATGCAAAGGCCGCTGAGCTTCTTTCTTATATCCGTAAAGATATTATAATCTTCGTCTGCCCAGGCCAGCACGACGCAATCCGTATCTCTGAACCACAGCCGACACTTGACTTAAATTATGCAGCCGCCTTAGCGGGTCTTCCAAATGTTCGTATGCTCACTAACCCTTCCTTTGTGACTATACACTCGTCAGAAGATTTTCCAGGATTTGATATTTTGTTGTATCACGGAGCTAGTTTCCACTATTATATTGACAGTGTTGAGAGCCTCATAGCGAACAAAGCTCGTGATAACCCCAGATTTGTGCATCGCTTTCTTTTGCAACGCCGCCATCTCGCCCCCTCTCATTCCTCTAACTTGTATATTCCACACCCACAGAAAGATCCTCTTGTTATTGAGAAGGTGCCTGACGTTTTTGTGTGTGGTGACCTTCACCGATCTGATGTTTCTACTTACAATAATATTATCACAATCAACTGCTCATGTTTCCAAGCTAAAACCGATTTTCAGGAAAAAACGGGAAATAACCCCGACCCTTCTCGAGTTCCTGTTCTTAATCTTCAGACAAGGGAGGTAAAGGTCTTACGATTTGATTCCTATGAATAATATAAGCCCGTCAATGGAAGCATATTTCTCTTCCCTGCAGGAAGAGGTAACCAGAGTCTATACCTTGGCACAAAGTGCTAGGGAGAAAGGGTTTGACCCTTCTTTCGAGGTTGAAATCCCTCTTGCTAAAAATATGGCCGAGAGAGTTATTGGACTTATCTCAGCAGTAGCACCACAAATAAAAGGGAGTGGTGCTGTTGAGCGTATTGGTGAGCTTGAGAGTAAATATGGGGTCCAAGACTGGCGCGTTGCTTTAGAAGTTTCTTTAGAAGTTGCCCAACAGCGTTTTTGTACCTTTTCGAGTATTCAAGAGGCCATTGAGGTAGGACTTCGGGTTGGTCTTGCTTACATAACCAATGGGGTTGTTGCTTCTCCTCTTGAGGGTTTTACCCGCCTTGAGATTAAGAAGCGACTTGATGAGGGGGAATATTTTTCCCTTTGTTTTTCAGGTCCTATTCGCAGTGCTGGCACAACTGCAACTTGTATTTTTATTTTTCTTTGCGACTATGTCAGACGCAAGATGGGCTACCAACCCTATGATCCCACAGAGACCGAGATTAAGCGGATGGTGACGGAACTCTACGATTTTCATGATAAAATAACAAACTTACAGTACCTCCCCAGCGAAGATGAAATTAGTTTTATGGTGCAACACCTTCCAGTCCAAATTGATGGAGACCCTTCTGAGCGTTTTGAAGTAAGCAATTATAAGAATCTTTCTAGGATTGCTACAAATATCCTTAGAAACGGTCCTTGCTTGGTCTTAGGGGAGGGCCTTACTCAAAAGGCTGCAAAGTTCTATGGTAAGTCTTTTTTATGGTATCAAGACTACGGAATGGAGGATTGGTACTTTCTCAAAAATTTCATCAGCTTGCAAAAGAACATTCGATCTAAGGTCAAACCTAGCTCAAGTCAGGAGGATGCACGGCAGATAAAACCAGACTATACTTATATCAAGGACCTTGTCGGTGGACGCCCTATTTTTTCACACCCCCTTAGGGCAGGTGGTTTTCGCTTAAGATATGGACGGTGTCGTATTTCTGGATTTTCTTCTGATGCGATTCATCCGGCAACGATGGTTGTTCTTGACGATTTTGTTGCAGTAGGCACTCAGTTTCGTACAGAACGGCCAGGGAAGTCCACTGCGGTCTCTGTCTGCGATTTCATTGAAGGTCCAATTGTTAAACTTCGGGATGGCAGTGTTACTTTTCTTCAAAGTGCAGCAGAGGCTCGCACAGCCCTTCCCAACATAAAAGAAGTGCTTTTCCTCGGAGATATACTTATCAACTACGGGGACTTTTTCAACAGAGTCCATAAACTTGTTCCTTGTGGCTACAATGAAGAGTGGTACGTCCTCGAGTTAAACGCAAGCGGTGCTTCTCACCCCCTTGTTACTAAACTATGCTCTGATCGTTTTTACCTCATCTCAGCACACGATGCAATTTCCATTAGCAAGGAGTTTGGTGTGCCTTTGCATCCACGATATACTTACCATTGGAAAGACCTCTCCCTTGAGATGTTTTCAGCACTTATGTCTTGGCTTCGTAGCGGAACTTTTTCAGAACATGAAGTCTCAATTCCTATGCCCCAATCTTCTGAATTTTCTCACATTGACCCTAAACGTAGTTTAGAACTTCTTGGCATTCCTCACAGGGTTATTGAAAATAAAGTTCTGGTTGTAGGGGATGATGCAGTAGCATTCCAGTTTTGTCTCAATTTACCCAACCTTTTACCCAGCTGTAATGGGGAAGATGTGCTCTCTATTGTTTGCAACCTCTCAGGAATTATCGTTCGCGACAAGTCTGGCACTTATATTGGCGCGCGAATGGGTCGTCCTGAAAAAGCAAAAATGCGTAAACTTACTGGCAGCCCCCATGTCCTCTTTCCTGTTGGTTCGGAAGGGGGCAAGCTACGAAGTTTTCAATCTGCTCTTGAGATTGGAGAGGTAATTTCTGACTTTCCTATTCGCTTTTGCTCTAGTTGTCAGTGTGACACGATTTATCCTGTTTGTGAATCCTGTCACTGTCGAACTGAGCAGCATTACTTTTGCCCTATATGTAAGCTAGACCTTCATTCCCCGTGTAGTGTTCATCCCCTTTCTAAGACTTCAAAGACCCGTTCTATCCCTATCGCCCATTACTACCGTCAAGCCTTGCGCCTTCTTGGTCTTCGCGAATACAGAGATCTCGTTAAAGGCGTTAGGGGTATGTCTAACGCTAAGAGCATTCCGGAGCATCTTGTTAAAGGTCTTCTCCGCTCTAGGTATAATATCCATGTTAATAAAGACGGGACTATCCGCTTTGATATGACTGAAATGGCGATGACCCATTTCAAACCATGTGAGATTAGAACGAGTATCGGTCGCCTTATCGCGCTTGGTTATGATAAGGACATTCAGGGCAATACCCTTGAAAGGGACGATCAAATTCTTGAGCTTAAGCCACAAGATGTCGTCCTCCCTGCAGGAAAACATAGCCTAGAAGATGGTGCTGATAAGGTTCTCCACAGGATCTCGCTTTTTATTGACAACCTCCTATTTTCTCTATATAGACTCACCCCTTATTATAATGCTGCTTCACCTATAGACCTTGTTGGACATCTTGTTGTTGCTTTAAGTCCACATACTTCTGCAGGGAATGTTGCACGGATTATTGGATTTTCAGATACTCAAGGGTTCTTTGCACATCCTCTTTTACATTGTATGATGCGACGTGATGCAGATGGTGATGAGGCCTGTGTTATTTTGCTCCTTGATGCTTTCCTTAACTTCTCTCGCAGCTTTCTCCCTCAGCATAGGGGTGCTACCCAGGATGCGCCCTTAGTTCTTACATCTCAGCTAATCCCATCTGAGGTTGATGATATGGTCTTTGATATGGATATTGTTTCATCTTATCCTTTGGATCTTTATGAAGCAGCCCTTGACTACAAGAATCCCTGGGAAGTTTCTGTTGAACGTTATGGTTCGAGACTGGGCACTTATAAGCAGTATGAAGGATCCCTTTTCACGCACGATGTCACAAATCTAAATGAATCTGTTCTCTGCAGCAGTTATAAATCGATTCCAACTATGGCTGGGAAGGTTGAGGGTCAGATGCGACTCGCAGAGCGGCTTCGAGCTGTTGATGAATGGGACGTTGCCCGTCTTGTTATCGAACGCCATTTTATAAGGGACATTAAGGGTAATTTGCGTAAGTTCTCTCAACAGCAATTTCGCTGTGTTTCCTGTAACGAAAAATATCGTCGACCTCCCCTTGCTGGTAAGTGCCTTAAGTGTAAAGGTAAACTTCTTTTTACAATCGCTGAAGGCAGCATTGTAAAATATCTTGAACCTTGTTTGCAGCTTGCAGAAAAATATGCCCTTCCTCCTTATCTTCGGCAAACAATTGAACTTACTCAGCGGCGCATTGAAGGTGTTTTTGGTAAGGAAGCAGAACGTCAAGAGGGTCTTTCTAAATGGGCCTAACCTTGTAAGAAGAAAAAAATTACTGGAATCAAAAGGCAACCCATCAAATGGTTTTTTCCTATTCCCCTTACAGAAGGAATTATTCCTAAGGCTGTAGCAGTCACAAGGACAACGAATCCGACCCATCCAGAAAGTATCATCGTCATGATGGTCAGAATCAAGATTATACTTAAAGATAGCTTTTTGTATGATACCTTTTCTATAAGTTTCGCAAATACTGGTGCAGATTTAATAGCCACTACTGTTGCCAACCCTCCTGCGATAAGCATTACGGCCACACTCATTACTAAATATTCTTTATTAAACATCTCAAGAAGTTCTGCTATGGCAACGATGCTCCCATTCCTTGCTTTATCAATGGTGTACAGGGCGATTACACTTATCACCATTATGATTGTGTTTATTGCTCCAATTACAACAAGATAACCTTTTTCTGTTATTTTCCTGAACATGCTTGTTGCGATGATCGCAGCCTGTGCTGCCCCAAGGCCAGGCAAGAATCCGCTTAAGGTTGCTGCAGCCATCCCTCCTGTTATTGCTTTACTTACTTCCCTTTTTCTTATTTGTAGATTAACTTTCTTCTGTTTCGGGAGGGTTGTCCTATTTTTAAGACTTATAACAAGATTACTCACTCCAAACAGCCCCGAAAGTAAGGGAAAGAGTGGTTGTGTCAGTTTAGGCATTGTTGTTACCGCCATACCGAGTGCGCCAGCCATAAAAAATATCGTCAATGCCCAAAGACGCTTTCTTTTCTCTTTGTAGATTACTATTGCTGATGCACCTATAAGTATTGCTCCAATATGCTGCTGGACAAAAGGGTAACCCTTCTCCACAGCATAAACCATTGGAATTAGCAGTAAAGTTGCACTTATTAACCCGATTAGGCTTCCTATTACGGTAAGCTGTACAGCTTCAATCCCGTTTCCTTCTTGGACCATTCTGTGAGCAGGTAGTACTGCTAAAGCGGTATCTGCTTCCGGTACTCCAAGGAAAGTTGCCGGGATTGTATCTAAGAAGGTGTGTGTTACTGACATTGCAAGAATAAAAGTAACTAAATTCAGGGTGTCTGTATACTTCAATAGGGTGGGGGCTGTCGCTACGGTGGTAGCAGCAATAAGGTTTATGTGTATACCTGGGGTGAAGCCTGTCACCATTCCAGCTATTACTCCACCGAAAATAGATATCAATATATTTAGAATCATTTTAGTACAGCACTATTAGTTCTGCTTCTATCTCATTTACTCCTTTATACTTTTTCACCTTACCTTCTATGTTAATAATATCACCCCTGTGCAGCTCTTCGTTTTTATTCTGTTTGAAAGCCACTACCCTAATTTCACCCGTATCATCCTCTACATTGAAAATATATAGACCCGGTGTTTCTTTTATACTAACAACCCTTCCTTTTAAGTTCACACTTGTTTCTTCCTCTACACTTTTTATCGCTTCTATATTTGACTCATCCAAACTCATTTTATCGTTTATAAACAACAGAAGAAGTGTTCCACTCAGTGCAACAACCATCGCCAACTTTAATATAGTCCTTTCCTGCACACAACACCCTTCTTCGATACATTTATATTCCTTATTCTTTCTTTTCTCAGATGGATACCGATAAGAAAATTTCTTACATTACACGGAACACAGAGGAAGTACTTACTCCCTCAGATCTTCACAACTATATTTCACAAGGCTATCGCCTTAAACATTATATCGGATTTGAAGTCTCTGGAAAACTTCACATAGGATCTGGAATAATGGCTGGCCTGAAGATTGCCGACTTTCAAAAAGCAGGAGTCCGTTGTCATTGTTTTCTTGCAACTTGGCATGCTTGGATTAATCGGAAACTCAGTGGAGACCTTTCAGTCATACGTAGTGCTGCAGGGTATTTTACAGAAAGTCTTAAAGCCAGTGTCTCCCTTTGTGGAGGTGATCCTGAACGTGTTTCTTTCGTTCGTGCAGACGATCTTTATCATAATAATGATCTTTACTGGCAAACTGTTATTGACATAGCTCGTCGCATGACCTTAAAACGAGCACTGCGCTCAACTACGATCATGGGTCGCAAAGAAAGTGATGTTGCAGATTTAGCAAGTCTTTTCTACACACCTATGCAAGTTGCAGATATTTTTATCCAGGATATTTCCCTTGCACATTCTGGCATTGACCAGCGAAAGGCCCATATCCTCGCTCGTGAAGTTGCATCGCGTATGCAAGTCAGGCCACTCCTTCTTGACAAGAGGACCCCTTCTAAACCTCTAGCTGTGCACCATCACCTTCTTCTTGGTTTGCAAGCTCCTCCTGCTTGGCCAGTTCCTGCCTCCAATCTTAGTGAGGCCCTTTCAGAAATGAAGATGAGTAAATCTAATCCTTCTTCTGCTGTTTTCATTCATGATGATCCTTCTTTGATTCACAGTAAGCTTCGTGCGGCTTTCTGTCCAGAGGGGGTGGTTTCTTTTAATCCGATTCTGGATTGGATTAAACACCTCGTCTTCACTTCAGCGCGTTCATCTTTCAATGTTTCTCGCCCTGATAAATTTGGAGGAGACATTGTTTATGAGTCCTTTCTTGAACTTGAAAGTGATTTTAAGCGAAAACAGGTTCATCCCCTTGATCTAAAAACCGCTTTGGCAGATTACCTTTCTACCTTTCTCGAGCCTGCACGCAAACATTTTCAACGTCCAAAAATGCGTAAGCTTCGTGAACATATTGATTCTCTTTCTGTTACTCGTTAGTTTACAGAGAAAAATTTATAAACAACTATCCCTTTTTCTTTTCAATAGTTTTTGGAAGATCCTTGATGGAGACCCGCGTCAGTTCAGATTATGACTATAACCTTTTCTCATCTGGTCTTGACCCTCATTCAGAAAACCGTGTTTTGAAAGCAACTGTTTCTTACCTTAAGAGCGAGATTGGTAAATTTAAGAAGAAACCTCTTCTTGTCTGTGAGGTCAGGAAGCTTGTTGGTAAGCATGCAGTTATTCGTCTCCCTAATGGGAATTATTTTCTTGTCGAGGTTCTGGATAGTCTCCGTCCACAACTCTCCCCCTACGACACTGTCCTTGTTGAGCAACATTCACTTACAATTGTGGATAAGATTGAACAAACGAACCATTTTGACATTGAGTCCTTTGTGATTTTAGAGAAACCTTCTGTATCTTGGGATCAGGTCGGGGGATTGAAAGACCCTATTCGTGATCTCCAAGAAGTTGTTGAACTCCCCCTTATCAATCCTCAACTTTTCTCACAAATCGGTATTGAACCTCCCAAAGGAATTCTTCTGCACGGTCCTACGGGTACTGGAAAGACTCTTCTTGCAAAGGCAGTTGCTCACTCAACAAATGCTACTTTCATCCAAGTTACTGCATCTGAGTTAAATCAAAAATTCATCGGCGATGGTGCAAAACTTGTCAAGGACCTTTTCTCCATGGCCCGTGAGAAATCTCCTTCTATTATCTTTATTGATGAGATTGACGCTCTTGCTTCAACTCGTATTGATGTTGGGGCTTCTGGGGAAAGAGAGGTGCAACGAACCTTTATGCAGCTTCTTACTGAGCTGGATGGGTTCAAGTCTTTAGATGGGGTTAAGGTTATTGGTGCTACCAATAGGCTTGAGGTTATAGACAAGGCGCTTTTGCGCCCAGGTCGTTTTGATAGGCTTATTGAAGTACCTTTGCCTGACCCCTTAAGCCGTAAAAATATTTTTTCTATTTACACTAGAGGAATGTCTTTAAGCGGAGTTGATATTTCTTTACTAGTCCCACGTACAGAGGGATTTTGTGGTGCAGAGATCAAGGGTGTTTGTACTGAAGCAGGATATTTTGCTCTTCGTGATGGACGCACATTTGTTACTCAAGATGACTTTTCCAGCGCCATTAACAAGTTTCGTATGATTTCTCCTTCAGAACACCTCACCATGTTCGGATGAGACTCTTTGTTGCGGTTCCTCTTCCCATTACAGTTGGAGATATTCTTTTTTCTTTCCAGAAGTCTCTTCGTTCTCTTCCAGCTAAGCTATCCCTTGTTGCAAAAAAGAACCTTCACCTAACTTTAAAGTTCCTTGGCGAGGTTGACGCTCTTCAGCAGGATATAATTTCTTCGCGACTTTCCCAAATTTCTTTTATCCCTTTCTCTCTAAGCATTTCGTCTCTAGGTCTTTTTCCTGGCAACCGCTACCCTCGTGTACTGTGGGTTGGTCTTTCTCCTGAGAAGCCGCTAATTTCTCTGCAACGCCAGATTGATGAAACTCTTCTTGATCTTTTCCCTACAACTACTTCTTTTTCTGCACACCTCACCTTAGCCCGTGTTCGTCTACTAAAAGATCCAAAAACGTTTTCAGAGACCTTTTCTTCTCTAGAATCCCCTTCCACTTCTTTTCAAGTCTCTTCTTTCTGTCTTTATTCTAGTATTTTGCGCCCTTCAGGACCTACTCATAGAATTCTTGAAACTTATGCCTAACCTGCATTTGCCTTTTTGGACAAGATTATTATTTCAAATGGAGTTATAGAATAGATTTTCTACGAAGTTGTGATTATAATCTCAGCCAAGATAGTCTGGCTTAATCATTTTCTCTTGTGGGGGTTGCATTTCATTTGCTTTTTCCATGGTCTGCCTGAGCGCTCTTTCAAACTTCTCTGCCGCTTTGATTAACGGCTGGTAGTCTACCTTGAGGTTGAGGTATTTATCAAGAATCTCTACAACCTTTGCTGCAGCTAGGCTATCTGCGATTCCAACCTTGCTTTCAACGAATATGCAAGAGGTGTTTTTGTTTTTCAGCAATAGGGCACCTGTCACTCCCATGACAATCCCTTCTTTTAGCGGTTCAAGACCTATTTTTTCAAAGCTTTTTTTCCTCTTCGGATCTCTTGTGAAGTAGTATGTCTTGAGCTCTCCTGTTTGGCTGCTAATTCCTTCAAGACTTATAATTTCTTTTGCTTTTAATTCCTTACACAACTTTGTCGTTGCTTCTGCTATATCCCATTCAAGGGACTTTAAGCTACTCAGGGCATGAAGAATTACAAGATTATATTTTTTGTCATAGAATATTCCCAGTGGGTCAACTACACTCTCTTCATGTATTGCTGCTATCGGCATCAAATGCCTACTCATTATTTTCCCGATTTGTTTTGCCTTAAGGTGTTTTATAAGAAACTCTGTTGCAATTGTTCCTACCAATCCAAACCCTGGAAACCCTTCAAGAATTGTGGGGCTTTTCGGTCTTTGAACCAGTTCAACTTTCATCTTATTCCTTTTTCCTTTTGGTTTATATACTTTTTCCCAACATTTATATTCTTGAGTTTGTTTTTTTATCATATGGATGTTTTAGATTACCTCTCGACAACTGAAGATTTAGTTGTTGTGGAGGGCAAGAAGGATGCAGCAGCTCTTTCTTCATTTGGTGCTTCTCACATCTATATATTATCTAAGCCTCTTTATAGGTGTGTAGAAGAAATTGTGTCCTCTGGTCGTTCTTGTATAATCCTTACAGACTTTGACCCAGAAGGCAAGCGGCTGTTTTCTTACCTTCGTGATGCCCTGCAACGAAGGGGTGTTAAGACTCGCTCTGCACTTCGTTTTGCTTTCTTTAGAGAAACAAATATTACGACTGTCGAGTCTCTTTCTCGACATCTTGTTTGATTGAAGTATCAAACTTTTCTTTTGCCTTTGCTTCCTTATAATATACTTGGTGGGACGCTATCTTTTCAAAAAAAGCCACAGCCATCCTCACAACATTTGCTTCTTCTTTTATATTTTCTTGTTTGAGCACCTGCCTTGCATCTTTAAGGCAGTCTTTCATCAAGTTTACATTTTCCCCTCTTGCTCTTTTCTCTTCTTCAATCTCCTCATCTTTTGAGAGGTAAACTTCTTCCCAAACCGGATATTTATCTTTTGTTTTCGGAAAACTTTTACTAAATGCCATTGGTCTTACAGCAGGTTTCTAATCTTTTCGACATGCTCTGCTATTTTGTTCCCATTTTCTGTTAGCCTTATCACCTTTATTCTGCCTTGTTTTTCGAATTCAACAAGCTTTGCTTTTTCCATTTCCTGTAGAATTTTCACTGCATGAGAATAAGTGCAGTCAACCTCTTTTGCCAGAACACTGCCGTAGCGGTTTTTTGTGCTTTTTCGAAGGGCGACGAGTGTCATTGCAGGTTTTGTTCTAAAAAAAACTCCGAAGATGTCTTTCTTTTTTACCATTTCTTTCCCCCTATCACCCCTCTTTACTTCTTCTGCTTTTTTGTTCGATTGTCTATATTTAAACCTTTGGTTTTTTTCTTATATTTTCAAGTCCTTACTTTAAAATTTTTCTATTTCGGCATTTTTAGGTCAAACAAAAATATTTTTAAAGCGTTTTTTACCCTCTCAGTTATTGTTTTGGTGATTTTTATGCTATCTCGTGTTCCTCGTCATATTGGTGTTATTCTTGACGGTAACCGCCGTTTTGCCAGACGGCTCATGCTCAAACCTTGGAAAGGTCATGAGTGGGGGGCAAAGAAGATTGAACATCTTCTTTCCTGGTGCAGGGAGTACAGCATCCCCGAAGTTACTTTTTATGCCTTCTCTCTTGAAAATTTCTCTAGGTCGAAAGAAGAGTTTGACCGTTTAATGGATATTTTCATATCTGAACTCTCCCGCCTTCTTAAAGATCCTGTACTTGAAAAAGAAGATATACGCGTTCAATTTATAGGAAGACTTTCCTTGTTCCCTTTACCACTACAAGAGGTAATGCACAACCTTATGGTAAGGACAGCTGCCCATAAGACCTATTTTGTCACCTTTGCAATGGCCTATAGCGGGCGTGCTGAGATCATTGATGCTACTAAGCGACTTGCTGAGTCCGTTCGCGCAGGTACCCTTTCTGTTGAAGGGATTAATGAGGATGTTTTTACCCGAAATACTTACCTTCCCTCTGAACCTGACTTAATTATCCGCACTTCGGGTGAACAGCGGACATCTGGTTTTTTACTTTGGCAAGGGGCTTATGCTGAACTATACTTTTGCCCTAAAATGTGGCCTGAGTTTGAGAAGGAGGATTTTCTACTGGCCTTAGAATCTTATTCTCAACGAAAGCGGCGGTTTGGACGGTAAGTTTTTAAACCGCTTTTCACCTTCTTTTTTATGAAAATTCTTGCTGCAAGTGACCTTCATGGAAGTGGTATTCTTGCTTCTCGCTTAGCTGAGCGCGCTGCTCTTGAGAATGTAGATGTTGTGATTTTGTGCGGGGACATTACCCATTTTGACCAGGAGGCCAAAAATATTTTGCGTCCTTTTATTTTACTTAACAAGAAAGTTCTCTTAATTCCTGGAAATCATGATACTCTTGCAGGCATAAACACCCTTGCTGACATCTATAAAGTGAAGAATATTCATGGTTCTTCTGTTCGTTATGGGGATGTTGGTATCTTTGGTTGCGGCGGAGCTAATATTGGCCCTCATACTTTCCTTTCTGATAATGAAATGCTGGACTTACTCAAAGGAGCCTTTTCCCGCATTGCTTACTTGCCTAAAAAGATCATGGTAACGCACCTTCATCCTGCTGGCAGTCTTATCGAGCGTCTCTCTTTTCCAGGCGGGAAGGGGCTTAGACATGCAATTAGGTTATTTAAGCCAGATATTCTTTTTTGTGGTCATATTCATGAATGTGAGGGTCTTGAGGAGTCAATTGATTCAACTAAAGTTGTTGACGTTGGCCGTACTGGAACGATTATAGAGATCTAGATTTTCTGAGGAATCTTTATATAACTTTATTTCCTTGTCCTTATATGCTTAACCTCATTATTGCTGAGAAGCCTTCTGCTTCTGAGAAAATTGCTCAGGCTCTTGCTGACACAAAACCCATCAAGAAGGCATATAAGGGTGTTCCTTACTATGAAATCACCCACAAGGGGGATAATATCCTTGTTGCCTGTGCTGTAGGTCACCTTTATGGCCTTTCAGAAGTTACCAAATCCGGCTGGGTCTATCCTGTTTTTGACATTTCTTGGAAAGAGGTGGGGGGTATCGGCCGCTCTTCTTCTTTTACTACCAAATACCTACAGACAATAAAGCATCTTGCCAAGAAGGCGGATAGTTTTACTGTGGCTTGTGACTATGACTTAGAGGGAGAAGTCATTGGCCTTAACGTCGTTCGCTATGCATGTAACAAAGAAGATGCTTCTCGCATGAAGTTTTCGACACTTACAAAACAAGAAATACTCTCTTCTTATGATGGGCGTTCACCCCATCTTGACTGGGGGCAGGCCTATGCGGGGGAGACAAGGCATTTTCTGGATTACTTTTGGGGCATCAACCTTTCTAGGGCACTCACCCTTTCTATTAAACATTCAAGTGGAATGTTCAAAATTTTGTCTTCCGGTCGTGTTCAGGGTCCGGCTTTAGCTTTTCTGAGTGAGCGTGAACGAGAGATCCATAGTTTTGTTCCGGTGCCTTTCTGGCAGATTGAAATTCATGGGCTTTTCAGGGGAAAGAAATTCATCGCTCTTCATAAAGAGGATAAATTCTGGAAGAAATCCCTGGCTGATACAGCATATAGCAATGCAAGGGGTTGCGATGCTTTCGTTTCTTCTCTTCAGAAGAAATCTTTCTCTCAAAGTCCTCCACACCCCTTTGACTTGACCGCACTTCAGCTTGAGGCCTACAAGACTCTCAAGATAAATCCTAAAGATACTCTTGCTATTGCGCAAAACCTTTACACGGGGGCACTTATTTCTTATCCTCGCACCAGCTCAAACCAACTCCCCCCTTCTATCGGTTACCGTGAGATTATTTCTTCTCTTTCCAACCAAGCAACCTATCGTCCATTTTGCGAAAAAATCCTTTCCTATTTATCTCTATCTCCAAATAATGGTAAGAAAACTGATCCTGCCCATCCAGCAATTTATCCTACAGGAGAAATCCCAAAGAATTTATCTTCTAAGGAAGCAAAGCTTTATGATCTTATTGTTCGTCGGACTCTTGCCAGTTTTGCTCCTCTTGCTGTGCGTGAAACAGTTACTGCAAACCTTGATGTCGGAGGTGAGATTTTTATTCTTAAAGGCACACACACCACCGAGTCAGGGTGGCATAGTTTCTATGGCCCTTTTGCTTTGTTTAAGGAGGAAGAGCTTCCCCCTTTTAAGGAGGGAGATATTCTCAAGATATCTGACCTTACCTTACTTGATAAAGAGACACAACCTCCGAAGCGTTATACCCCTGCTTCTATTATCAAAGAGCTTGAGAAGCGCAACCTTGGCACGAAAGCAACCAGGGCCCAAATTATTGATTCATTGTATCAGCGCAATTACCTTCGCAACCAATCTATTGAAGTAACCGAGCTTGGTCTTAAAACCATTGAGACTCTCAAGCGCTTCTGCTCTGATATACTTGATGAGGCTCTTACAAGACATTTTGAAGAAGAGATGGAGAATATTCGTCTTGGCGTCAAGAAGCCAGCGGAGGTACTTACGGAAGCTAAAGGTGTGCTTTTGAAAGCCCTCTCTCATTTTAAAGACCATGAAAAAGCAATTGGAGATGACCTTTCTGAGGCTCATCGCACCACGAGGGATCTTGAACAACTCGTTGGCAAATGTCCTTCTTGCAAAGAAGGCGCTCTTCGCATTATGTTTACTAGAGGCAAACAAAAGCGCTTTGTCGCCTGTAATCAATACCCTTCCTGCACAACAACTTTCTCCTTACCTTCGGTTGGTCTTATAAAGACTAGCGAGCAGCTTTGCAGTGAATGCAATTATCCCCAGGTTCTGGTTATTCGTAAAGGGAAAAGGCCATGGACACTTTGTTTGAATCACGACTGCCCTTCTAAGGTTAGATGGCGTGAACAGCAAGCGGCTCGTGCGGCTATCCGTTAATCAGAATACCTTCCTTTTTAATCTCAAATTCCAGTTCTTTCTTTTGGGGTTTTTCAATTACAAGTTTCCTACCCCTTTCTTGTCTTAACTCGATAATCGTTTTCGACCAATTTTTCAACATCTCCCCTCCAACATTTTGCACTGTTCCATCCATTTTCTCATATACTTGGTTTGTCATCAACACTGGCACTTTCTTTGCAATGCCACTTATGACCCTCAGTTGTTTATCCACCTCCTGATTTGCCTTCTGGGGGTTTTGTTGAAGTTCTCTTCTATAAAAAAAACCAATGGTGTCGATTATCAAGACATCCCCTTCCCCCACCAATTCTCTACTTTTTTCCAATGCTATGCGCTGCTCTTCAAAACTTTTTGGCTGTATCACAAACAAATTTACCAATATTTCTTGCCACTTTGAATCTAGCTGTCTTACTCTTTCAAGATACATCCCCTTTTCAGTGTCAACATAGAAAACTTTTCTCTTTTGTTTCGCCGCGGCTATTGCTGCATGAAGGCAACAAGTTGTTTTTCCTGTTGCAGGTTTTCCATAAATCATTGTTATTTCTTTTCTGTATCCATCAATCACCTTGTCTAAACCCACTATCCCTGTAGAGATCATTACTTTTTATCATCAATTCCTTCATATAAACCTTGCCAGATTTCCACTCTTTCGAAAGCTTTAAATATACCGAATTAATACCTTAAATAGGTATAAGATGCGCATAATCATTGAAGATGTTGAGGAGATGATTGAGGCTGTTGTTCACTCTTATCCAACATCTACAAGGGTGTCTGTGCCAAAGAAGTGGGCAAACAAACGGGTCAAGATAATCCTTGTCAGAGAATAAACAGGTTTATATAATCTTTTAGTTGGGGGGGTAGATATGAAAAAGGATGTTCGTCTGAAGGTGATGGAAGCGCTTCAAGAAGAGGCATATAAGGGGATTGTCAGGATTGATACAGAAACAATGCGAGATATAGGGGTTCGCCCTGGTGATATTATTTCCATTGTTGGCTCGCGTACTACTGTAGGCATTGTTGATCGTGCCTATCCGAGTGATGTGGGTCAAGCTATTATTAGGATGGATGGTATTTTGCGTCGTAACGCAAAGACTGGTATTGGTGAGGCTGTTCTTGTTAGCAAGGCTGAGGTGAAAGAAGCCAGCTCTGTTACTATTGCTCCAGCTCAAAAGGGTGTTGCCATCCAAGCAGATCCTGGCCTTTTCCGTCATGGTCTTCTTGGAAGAGCGGTCCTCAAAGGCGATGTTGTTGTTCTTGGTGGTGCGAAACGCCGTCGCCGCACTTTTAGTGGGAGCCCCTTTGAAGATATTTTTGATGTCTTTGAGCAAGAGGTTATGGGTGGTTTCGGACTGAGTAGCCTTCGCTTTATAATTGCAGAGACTTCTCCCAAGACTCCAGTTATAGTTACAGAAAACACGAAAATCTCTGTTAGTCCAAAAGCTGTAGAGGTTTCTGAAGAACGCATTCTGGATGTTACCTATGAGGATATTGGTGGTCTTGAAGAAGAGATCCGCAAAATTAGGGAAATGGTTGAAATTCCTCTCAAGTATCCCGAGCTTTTTCTCAAGCTTGGCATTGACCCTCCAAGGGGAGTTCTTTTACATGGTCCTCCTGGAACGGGAAAAACCATTCTTGCACGGGCTGTTGCAACAGAATCTGATGCTTATTTTATTTCCCTTAATGGACCTGAGGTTATGAATAAATTTTATGGAGAGAGTGAGAAACGCATTCGCGATCTTTTTGAGGAAGCTGAAAAAAACGCTCCTGCGATCGTCTTCATTGACGAGATAGATGCTCTTGCACCAAAACGTGAAGAGGTTCATGGTGAGGTTGAGCGAAGAGTTGTTAGCCAACTTCTTACTATGATGGATGGTCTTAAGGGGAGGGGTAAGGTTATAGTTATTGGTGCTACCAATCGCCCTGATGCTCTTGACCCTGCTCTTCGTAGGCCTGGTCGCTTTGACAGGGAGATTACAATTGGTGTTCCAGACCGTGCTGGCAGGTTAGGTGTACTCAAGATTCATACACGCAATATGCCCCTTGCAAAAGATGTGAAACTTTCCAAACTCGCTGAAATTACCCACGGGTTTGTTGGTGCGGACCTTGCCTCGCTTTGCAAAGAAGCTGCGATGAACCTTCTTCGAGGTCTTCTTCCTTCCTTGAAACTTCAGGAGAAGGAACCTCTTCCAAAGGAAGTTATCGAAAAGCTGCGGGTTTATGACCAGCACTTTCGTGAGGCTCTCCGCTCTGTTCGTCCTTCTGCTATGCGTGAGGTCTTAGTTGAGATACCAAATATTCACTGGGATGATGTTGGTGGTCTTGCAGGGATTAAACAAGAGCTTAAAGAGTCTGTTGAGTGGCCTCTTAATCATCCAGAGGCTTTTCGCCGCCTTGGAATCCGTCCTCCACGAGGGGTTCTTCTTTATGGTCCTCCTGGATGTGGAAAGACCCTTCTTGCAAAGGCAATTGCCAAAGAGTCCGAATCTAATTTCATCCTAGTCAGAGGTCCGACTCTTTTAGATAAATATGTCGGTGAGAGTGAGAAGGGTATTCGCAAGGTTTTCGAAAAAGCTAGGCAGGTTGCTCCGTCAATAATCTTTATTGATGAAGTTGATGCAATTGCTCCTCGCAGAGGCTATGATGTTGGCTCAAAAGTGACAGAACGTGTTGTAAATTCTATACTATCTGAGATGGATGGTCTTGAAGAGCTTACTGATGTTGTTGTTATTGCTGCAACTAACAGACCAGATATTTTAGACCCTGCACTTTTGCGTCCAGGCCGTTTTGACCGTATTTTAATGGTCCATCCTCCTGACAAAACTGCACGCCTTGAAACCCTTAAAATCCATACTAGAGATATGCCACTTGCAAAAGACGTTGATATTGAGGAGCTCGCAGTTCTTACAGAGGGGTTTGTTGGTGCGGACCTCAATGCACTTTGCCGTGAAGCTGCTCTTTTGGCTCTTCGGGAGAATATGGGTGCCAAAGAGGTTACCCGTAGATACTTTGAAGAAGCCCTCTCTAAGGTTCGTCCTTCAGTCACTCCCGATGTTGTGCAACAGTATAAAGATATTGAGTCACAGTATCTTCGCAGTGCGAGGTCAGCTCTTGTAAAAGAGTCTAGACCAACATACCTTGGTTAGGCTAACTTTTTTGATTGGTTTACTTAAACTTTTATCTTTTGTATTTTGTGACAAAATATATAAACTTGTTGTGTGTATCTATTTTAAAATGGGAATGATAGGGGGGAGTCCGAGACCATTGGAAGAAATGGCCGAGGCGAGAGTTCTTATGGCTCTTGACTCCAGGTCTAAGGGGGTCGGTGTTGACTTGGCTTATGTTATCGGTCTTGAGCAAGGAGTTGATGACTGGGATATGTTTGAATCGTGTATGCGTGAAGCAGAAAGGATGGCTTCTCAAAGATATTTTTCATCAGGTCCAGAAGGACAATTTGTTCTTACTAAAAAACCTATGTCTGGAATTTATTTATTTGAGCCAGCCAACAGGAAGGATAGGCTGGTGAATTACATTAGGCGGAAATACGCTGAAGTGAAAATCCTATTTTAATTAATAGTTGGTTATCAACTTTACTATTCTTCTTTTTTCGTAAGTATTAACGGTTTATCTTTTACAATCATTGCATGCTCTGCCTGACTGACAACTCCTCCTGTCTGTTCAACTAGTTGAGCATATTGATTTATTGCTTCTTCTTTTTCCAAGAGGCTTATTGCAAACTCTGCCATAGGGGTTCTTATCCAGCGCTTAGCCCAAGGAAGTGTTTTGTACTCTTTTTCCACAGTTTCTAAAATTTTTCTTGCTGCTTGATTTCTAACAGGTTTCTTTCTTATTAACCTGTAAATTCCCGATGGCTTTCCATTCTTTACCATCCCCATTCCAGTTGTTGCGAACGGTTCAAGAGCAATTGTCATACCTTCACTCAATGTTCTTTTATCCCCATTGTCATAGTTTGGTATAAACACCCCCGCATGGACAATATATTTTTCTATAGAGTGTCCTCCAAGGTTTCTTATTGGATTGAATCCACAACCTTTTATTGTTTCTTCTATCACCTGTCCGATTTGCCTTACTTGGGTACCTGGCTGTATAACCTTTATCGCTTGGTCGAGTGCTTTTCGCGCTGCTTTTTCTAAATCTTTGTCTTTTGTGAGAGAGATTGTTGTCGCGTTGTCTGCAATACACCCATTTACATGTGCCCCCACGTCTAGTTTTATGATATCTCCCTCTTTAAATTCAAGTGGATCCTTTGGCATTGCACAATAGTGGGCAGCAACACTATTTATTGAAATATTTGCCGGAAATGCACACTTTGCACCCATATCCTTTATTTTTTCCTCTACTTTTTCTGCTACTTCCAGTACCTTTACTCCTGGCTTTATCAGTTTTTCTCCAAACCAGAGTGCTGCACTCGCGGCCATTCCTGCTTTCAGCCACTCCCCAAATCCTTCCATTATACCTATCTTATTTTTTATTTTATAAATCTTTGTACAGAAATTCTTTAAGTTGCCTATCTTTCGGTAGAAGAACTTCTTCTGGCTCAAACAAATATGCAAACAAATGGTCAAAATATCCGCACCTGAATTCTTTAAGTGGTATTTTTGTTCTTTCACTTAGCATTCTTGCATAAAGGTATACCTGTGCTGCGGCAAATTTTTCTCTTTGTGCATTCGGCTTATAGTCCCATATCCATATTTTCCCATCTTCAATTCTGAGCAAGTCTATATGCCCTGTGATCGGCTTTTTATTTTGATTATCTTCTTCCAATTCCTTTTGATGTATCCATAAAGGAACTTCGATTGCTATTGTTTTATCATCATATTCGATCATAAACATCTGCACCTTGGGGTGGTTCTGCTTATACCTCCCTTTATTATGTTCTAAGCCCATTTTTGCAAGGGTGCACACTTCGTGCCCAACTACTTCCTTTATCGGGGTGTGTATTTTATACTTAAATGTCGAACTTCTTGGTCCATCATTAAAGTACTCATCAGGACATTCGTTGAATACTTTGTCAAGATATTTTGTGAGTCCACTAAAACCATTTACCAAGGTCTTGGTTTTTTTCTCATGTATTCTGTAGAGGTAGTTTCCCCCTTTGTGGTCCAAGTGTACCTCTTTTATCATCTTCTTTGATTTTTTTGGTAAACTATTTAAAGTTTCTTGCTGTATTTTCTTTCATGGGCGTGAGACTTTGGGACATTCTTCCAAGAAAGGAAATCTCTCTTCCATTTTTGAAAGGGAAAACTCTTGCAGTTGATGCTTCTCCAATACTGTACCAGTTTCTAAGTTCTATTCGCCAGCCTGATGGAACACTTCTTTTGGATGAAGGCGGAAGGGTTACTTCTCATCTTATGGGGATTTCTACACGTATTCCCAAGCTGATGGAGGCAGGTGTCCGTCTTTGTTTTTGTTTTGATGGAAAGCCCCCTATTCTTAAACAGCAGGAGCAAGAGAATCGTGCGCACCGTAAAAAGGTTGCAGCAGAGCGTCTTGCTACCGCCAAGGAAGAGGGAGATGTTGCAGCAGTTGCAAAATATTCCAGGCAAGTTATTTTCCTGAATGAAGAGGTCATATCCCAATCCAAAGAACTCTTACGCGCTTTTGGCATCCCTTTTATTTCTTGTCCTGGAGAAGCTGAAGCTCAGGCAGCTCACATTTGCAAGAAAGGTGATGCTTATGCTGTTCTTTCACAAGACAGCGATGCTTTTTTGTATGAGACCCCTCGCTTGATTCGCAACCTGACAGTCTCTTCAAGGCGCCGTACTTCTTCTGGAACGCTTGTCAGCATTTCCCCTGAATTTTTCGAACTTTCTTCTATTTATTCGAGTCTTTCTCTTACCCGCGAGCAGCTCCTTGGCATTGCTATCCTTACTGGAACTGATTATAATGTTGGAGGTGTTCCCGGTATTGGTGCAAAAAAGGCTCTTAAACTTGTTCACCAGTATCCCTATCTTTCTGAACTTTTCTCTCATTTAAATGCGCCTTTTTCGTGGCAAGATGTTCTTGACGTTTTTGAACACATGCCCATCCTCAAAGATTACTCCCTTTCTTGGTCGTTTCCTGATGCAGACCTTATATGGGACATTCTAGTTATTCGCCATAACTTCTCAGAGGAACGCGTTTCCAAACTCATTTCTTTACTTAATGCGTTATCTTCTCACAAGCAACGCACTCTAGGCGAGTTTCCATGATACGCATTCCAAAATCTTATGATGTGGTAGGTTCAATCTTAATTTTTCAGGACTTTCCAGATGATTTACTTTCCCATGAAAAAGAGGCTGCCAAGAAAGCCCTTTCTACTTATAAGAACGTCACTACCGTGCTGCGCAAAGTCGGGGAATATGGCGGTCGTTTTCGGACTCCTAAACTTAAATACCTTGCTGGAAGACGGACAAAGGTGACCTTGCACAAGGAAAATGGGGTTTACCTTCGCCTTGATGTTGGAAAAGTTTACTTTTCTTCACGCCTTTCTCATGAGCGGAAACGCGTTGCATCACTAGTTCAGCCTAATGAAAATGTCCTGGTTCTATTTTCTGGCTGCGGCCCTTACCCTTTGAGCATATTTTCCTACCAACCCCATGTCGGAAAGGTTGTTTCTGTTGAACTTAACCCTGTTGCTGTCAGATATCAATTGGAGAATTTCAGACTGAATAAGTTTCTTGCCAGGAGGTTCTCTTCTAACAATAAGAAACTTGGTGGCAAGGATTTAGAGAATGCCTTTTCAGAGAAGTATATTATCTTGCAAAAGGATGCTAGGAAGCTTAATCTTGGTGAAGGCTTTGACCGCATTGTGATGCCCCTACCTCGCTCGGCTGCAGATTTTCTTCCTGCAGCTTTGCGCCATGCTCACAAAGGGACCATTTTTCACTTTTATGATTTTTCCTCTAAAGATGAGTTCCCACAACAGTCTCTTGAGAAAATAAGAAACCATATTAAAAATTTCAGGGCTGTACAAACTGTTTTATGTGGACAGTATGCTCCACGCCGATGGAGGGTTTGTATTGATTTTAAATTACTTTAACCCCAGACTTGCCTCTAATCCCTTTTTTATCTTAAGCGCAGATGGAGCTTCGCCTCCATGCCAGCTTCTTTTCGGACGAATTGCTACTGGATAAATCCTTTCGCTATTATCATCTAAGATTATTGCCGCTCCTCTCTGTTTTGGAAGGTCGTTAAGGTGCTCTTGCAGATCAGCTATAACATAGCTTTGCATCATGCCATTTAGCGCTTCAATATCCTGCTTTGCCGTGAGTTTGTGACTGAGCACTATGTCGCTTTGTGTCAGCACATCCTTGTGGATTTCCCCAGGCTGCTGTGTGATAAGAACCATACTAATTCCAGGCTGTCTTCCTTCCCGCAACAGCTGAACAAGTGCGTCGCTGGCGGGAGTCTTTTCTTCTTTTGTAAGAAACTCGTGCGCTTCATCAAGGATGAGCCAGACCATGGGCTTTTCCTCTTTTTTTTCTTCGTAAAAGTGACTCTTCTCTTTTCTTATTTCCTCCATTTCTTCTTCTTTTCTTGCCCTAATTCTCTCCTGCAGTAATTTTTTCGATATTATCCCTATTACTAACCCCTTTATACTCCAGTTTCCTGTAATGTTTGTGTATGCACTGATGTCCAGAACATTGACACTTCCCGGCTGCATAAGTTCCTCTACAGTTGTTCCTTTCGCGTCGAAAAGACCCCAAGCTTCTGCAATGACAAATCTATTTTCTGCTGCATTTTTTATTCTCTGTTCTTCTTTCTGGTCTTGCCTTATCTTTTCTTTTATATCCCCAATACTATACTCCTCTTTTTCTTTTCTTAGGCCGCCTATAACCCTCTCTATGAGGGTTCCTACTGGTTCAGTCAGTCTTACATCAAATACATTACACCAGTCTCCTGCATCAAGTTCGCTTGTCTTTAAAGAGAACCTTTCGTCTGCAGGTATTCCTTTCCTTTTATATTCATCAAAGAAGCCTTCTGGAGTGAAGACTTTTATTTCCAATGCCTCGGGCCTTAGTCCCCATTCATAAAGGAGCTTATCCTGCCTTGTATTTGGAAACTTCATTGTAAGAAACACACCCATTGTATCAAAAAAAAGTACAGTTATCCTTTCTTTTATCTCTTTAGGCAGTTTTGCCATTTCCTCTGCGATTACTCCCGCGCTATACGACTTTCCTGAACCTCTTTTTCCGCAGATCATCATGACATGGGTTCTTGCCACATCCAAGTATACCCTGTTGCTCAAGGAAGTTGTTTGACCCATCTTTACATACTGCTTTCCAATAAAGACTGTTCCTTTTTCTTTGAATAGTTTTCTGTCTGCTTCATTTCTTCCTATGATAATATCATATGTCATCTTCTCTTTTTTCTTCCTTTTTTATTTTCCTTTCTTTTCTTATAGTATCTATACAGCATACTGAAAAAGACTAGTCCGCCAAATATTTCTCCTGCAATGATTATCGTCTCTATAGGTATCTTAGGCTTTATGGTTTCTTCTATCGGGCCTTCCCTTCCAAGGAGTTTATTGCAGCTTTCTATAGCTGCTCTTGCAAGACTCTCAGCTTTCTCGTACTCTTTTCTTTCTGCTGCCTTTTGCGCCTGATTTAATAGTTCCTGGAGTTCTAAACACTCTGGGTTGCCTTTGAATAGTTTATTTGCTGCTATCTCTACTTCTTCATATTTCTTTCTTTCTCCAAGCCCGAATTCTATCAGATTTGCAAAGAACTTAACCTGGTCTTGGTATGCCGGCTGCGTTGCTACCGCTGTTACTGTAATTTCATAACTTCCAAGGCTTGCTCTTTCTGCCGCTTTGATAATTACTTCTGTTACTTCTTGCGCTCCTACAGCAATGAAGGGGAAGATACTCTTTGTGAACTCTATCTCCATCCCTTCTACTGTTGTTTCGGCTTTCAACTCCACGTTTTGAAGCGCCACATCTCCTTTGTTCTGCAAAATCATGGGAACAATAATGCTTTCATTGTTAAAGAGGGCTACCTGGCTTGGCTGGATGAGGTCAAGGGCGACTGTCTGCGTTTTGCCACCGCCACCTCCTCCGCCACCTCCTCCGCCACCGCTACTTGAGCTGCTTCCTGAGGTCTGTGTTGTTGTTGGTCTTTCTTCAAGACTATAATTTGTGAAGGAGGTAACATTGAACACAGCTTTTCCTCCTACCTGCTCGTAGCTTAATATTCCACAGATACCTGTGCTGCATACCTGCCCGTTTCTGAGTATCCTTGGATCTGTGAAGGACAGGTTTAGCAGAGTGACTGTTGAACTTATGTTCAATATGCTTATATTTTCTGAATCTACTTCTACAAGATTGTCACTAATTCTAACAAACCTATCTATGTCGTAGCCAGCTGTCAGGTTGAGGGTTTGTGTGAAATTAATTCTTCCCTTGCTTGGTATTTCAAGCACAAGACTACTCAAGTTGCTTACATTTACCCCTCTGAGGTTTGTTGTTTTTCCGGAAAAGTTCGATATTCCCAGTCCTGTGAAACTAATTGTGGTTGAATTTGTCTGCAGGTTTACCTGGTCTGTGCAGCTTACAAAGTAGCTGTGTGAGCCAAGTGCCAGGTTTGTTGTGTTGATGCTCTCTTCTGCGGATTTGTTCATTCCATGGGTTCTATTGATAATGCCATCTAAGTAAAGCGAGCAGTTTACTGCAGTTAGGTCGCTTATATTAAATACAAATGGGGTATTGGCATCTGTGTTTCCGCTGCCCTCTATGGGTCCAATTATTGTGACTGCGGGAGTCTGGTTATCCAGGAATATTGCCCTTATTCCCGTACTGTTCTTGTTTCCTGCGTAGTCCTCGACTGTTATGTTGTATATGTATTCTACGTTTTTCGTTAGGGTTGTGAAATTTAATATTCTTGAGCTTGGTTCAAGGGTTGTTGCATTTACGGTTGTTGTTCTGTTGAGCAGCACAAAGGTTACATTTGCTTCATTTGCTTCTGTGATTGTAACATTTACAAACACCCAGTCCCGGTCAAAGGCTGTGCTGTTGTTTTCTGTCTTTACTCCGAAGCTTATGAGCGGTATGATTGTGTCTACAATAAAGCTTCTCAGGGTTGTTATATTCTGGTTTCCTGCCCTATCTGTTACGGTCACATTATACCTGTATGTTTCATCTGTTAGATTTGTGTAGTTTAGAAGCCGCAGCAGGCTTGTTGATGTTGTCCTGTTTACCTCCTTTGTGCTATTTACCAGAAGGAAGGTGATGTTAGCCTCATTTGCTTCTGTAACCGAGACATTTACTACAAATGCCGCTCCTGTTGTGTTCACTGCTTCTCCTGGCGTTGGGGCAACATACGATATGAGCGGCATGATTGTGTCAATTGTCAGGTTTCTTGTCTGCGTGCTGTTTTTGTTTCCAGCCCTGTCTGTTGCGCTTACATTGTATGTGTACGTGTCATCAGCCACACTAAAATAGTAGAACCATGTGTTTGAGCTATTTATACTCTGGTTGAACCTTGCTGTTGTGTTGTCAACTGTGAAGGTGTAATTGACAAGGGTTGTGTCGCTTACAGTTACGTTAATGGCAAAGGTTGCGTTGTTCACGTACCTGCTATTTACATATGTTCCTGCTTCATATTCAATGTTTGGCAATATAGTATCTATTGTTATTGTCCTATTTGCTGTCAGGTTTGTGTTTCCTTCCTCATCAACACACTGCATTGCCCAGAGGTAGCCAACCTTGTCATTGAGCGTGCTGTTGATGCTGTTTTCTGCTCCCTTTGTTATTACTGTGCTGTTTGTCACAT
>Ga0209542_10001237_pt1 | contig 60603 bp, 59 predicted proteins | sample RifCSPhighO2_01_FD_184028 | JGI IMG/M metagenome (GOLD analysis project Ga0209542, IMG submission 184028) | Soil microbial communities from Rifle, Colorado - Rifle CSP2_plank highO2_0.1 (SPAdes) (version 2) | ecosystem: Environmental > Terrestrial > Deep subsurface > Rock core/Sediment ...
AAGCATAGGTCGATCGAAGATCGACCGTCGCTTCTCTACTCGCAAGCTCGCCTTCACTAAGCTATATCAGGCGCCGGCGTGAGGCGAGCTTGCGAGCCGACATATACCAAGCATCATCATGCGCTGGCACCAGAGGCGAGCTTGTCCGTGTTGACCAAAATTGAATCAGATCCGAGCAAATAACGTCTATAGAATTATTGATTCTTAAACAACTAACTTCATCTAGTTAATAATGAATGCCTCTCGTACCCCTTATCAGTGGACGGAAGAAACTTACCATTATAGTCATTGTAGCTTGACGTGTTCTGATCAGAATTGTCAATGGCAAGTGACATTCCGCCGAGATGGGGACGACATAAACCGTCGCCAAGCACAACATGAAGAGGACTATGCCAAGGAAGTCGAAGATTTCCTACACAGTGAATGCCCATGGGGAGATTCATGTGTCAATCAGGGCGGAGGATGTCATCACTGGCATCGTCATGCGGATTGCTGAATTTCTTCTTGTTATTTCACCTTGTTATTTCACCTTGTTATGTCACCTTGTTATTTCACCTAAAAAAATACCAATAGGTTTCTTATCATCGATTGTAAAATCGATAATAAGTTTTTTCCACAAATTGAATTACTCCCGAACAAAGCATGTCATCGAATATAAAACAAAATGCTTAGTCAAAATTTTATTCTGAGCACTAATCTTCATACACAAATACCCATACCATATCCGTATGGACATGGGTACACGGCATTTATGATGCTTTGGCATAGTGTGCTGACACAATCATCACCATCACAATTTATATATTTCGATCAATATCATATTCTCCTTTGTCCATACGGCGATATGTGCCCCGATCCGGATTGTGAATATCGTACAATTCATTTTCACATTGGCGGACAAGAATATGATGTGAAGAATTCGCCGATGTGTAATTATGAACAATATTGCCTCAATACCAAATGCAAATGGAAACATCCGCCGATTAATATTCCGATTATTATTCCATTTGATATTCCAGTTTGTCCGAATAATAAATGCCGGGCGCATTGCACATTGTTACATACGAAGGGCGATAATTGTTCACTAGGCCCCGACAAATGTCGGGCGCGGCATCGATATTGTCGTTGTGGATTATAAATATTCATTATTTTTTATTGATCATATCCATTTGAATTTGCTTATAACAAGTACCGATAGTATTATATTATCTTTTCATAATCCATCATGGAGGCTATGGTAGATTATCCTTGGTGGAACTTCCCGGAGCCGATACAATTCTCCGATGGATTTCAGATGGATACAAACAATGTTGGCCCACTTTATGATATTCCCGCACTATTAGCACACATCGATCAAGTTATGAGTTATACCGACTTTGCCGAGGTCTCGGAAAATATTCCGCTACCAGAATTAGTATCGTTAAATGGGTCGCCACCTAATATTCCCCAATATGATGAAGTGTATGTCAATGCTCATTCAACAACATCAGAGAGCGCAGAGACGTCGCTCACTGGCCAATCTTCGATTGGCGCGGACATACCGGCGCCGGAATTTATTCAAAATAATGATAGTCAAAGTAATGCTTTGTGCATCTATCAAAATAGTCCATGTACCCCCGAACCATACGCAAATGTTTGTCCATGTTTGCCAGAACAATGGATCGAAGACGATATTGGTGTGTTGCACTGTATGTGTGTACACAGTGTATAAAGTAGACATATTATGTCTTTAACAAAAATTGAATTTTTTATAGCAAATATCGATTAATAATAGTTTGATCGCAACGATTCAATTCCCCCGGCTATTTTCACACCGGCAATGATGGCGGCGGCCAAATATTTCGTAAAATATAATAAGTGTGCACATTGTGCAAAGGGTCCATGCAACTATTGTAATACTGGCATGGGTCAAATTGAGATGAGTAAAAAATATAAGAATCCATCGATCCGTGTATGGATTCATCGCAAGGGGGCCGTGACAAAAGGAGTAATCTCACGCACGCCCTATGACAATATTGGTGCTGAAGAAGGCCATAGTGTTCGTCCCTGCGATTCTCGTTATCTTTGCACTGACAATTGCGGCTATGGTCACTTCGAGGCCGCAGGATTTAGCACGGTCAATGATGTAATTGACGAAATTATTAAGACGTATCGTCCTCATCGTGATAAAACATATGATCGCGCGCCCCGCAATACAAGCTCCTTTTATATGCCGCCTATTACTCCGGAGATGAAAATTATTAATACGGACCCCGAAAGTCCTAAACTTTCTCCGCATACAATTCAGGCCACCGATCGCCCACAATATATAACGATCGCGAAGAAAAATACCGATTTAGACAAGTCGCCGGAAATACATTCGCCAGCGACAAATACAGCGTTAAATACAGCGACAACTCCAATTACTCCTTCGACAGCGACTGATCCACCTACTCCGGCGGCGACGTCGCCGAATACGGCCACAAGTATACCCTCTAAATCCAAAGAATGGTATATGAAAGCTGACGAGGACATGGATGACTGGACGCCGAAAGATTCTGTAGTGCCCACTCCCGCCGCAACCACTCCCGCCGCAACCACTCCCACCGCAACCACTCCCACCGCAACCACTTCCACTACAGTGATTCCGGCAAATATCCCCAGCGGCCAATCGAAGATAGTCGCTCCCACAATTATTCCAGTAATAAATAATATTAAATACGATGCTCGTGCACGCGCATTTATGCCGCGTGAGACATATAATAAATGTGAAACAGTTACTGAGGATCCACTTACGATTAAGCAGGCTAATATTATTAAAGAACAAACCTCAACAATTCAGGGTTTAACCATGTGCATTAACCAAATGATTTGGCTCATAAAAGATTTGCAGCACAATCAAATTCACACAATCAGTCACGACATTATCGAAAGTGCTCAACAATATATTGAAAATACGAAAAAAGAAGAGATTCCCGATAAACCTCTTGACACTCTCGATAAGAAAAGTGATGTGCCCGAGCAGAAAATTGAAACGGTTGAAAAGAAGAGTGGGGCGACTGGACAGATAATTGAAGCGACTGAAAAGAAGATTGAAGCGACTGAAAAGAAAATTGATGTGGTTGAAAAGAAAAGTGATGTGGCTGAAAAGAAGATTGAAATATCAGAGACAGCGAAAAATATTATCATTGATAGTTCGGCCAATTAAGCCGGCGAATTAATCCCGCCGGCCAATTAGGTCGGCTAAGATATAAAATCATTATTTTTTACATTAGTTCTATATATGTTGGCGATTATGAATTTGCCAGACGACAAACAGTATGAGCTTATTTCCATTAAGAAAAACCCAATGTACAATAGTATGTTGGCTGCTATTAAGATTATCAAAGAATTTATTTCCAAACGCCGATTGATAATTTATGGTGGCACGGCGATCGATTACGCCTTACGTATACATGGGGACCAAATATACTCTGATGATATGTTGGCCATACCCGATCTTGACTTTTATTCGACGGATAATGTCAAAGACGCATATGATCTTGCTGAAATATTATATAAAGAAGGATATGAAAATGCCCGCGCGATCCGTGCTCTTTATGTTCGGACGATGCGTGTCGACATTGGAGACAATAATTTTCTTGCCGATATTACATATGTGCCGCCGGGAATCCAATTGCCGGCAGTTCGATATGAGAATATGCTAATCATTCATCCGGATTATCAACGGTTAGACTTACATGCATCATTAAGTTTCCCGTTGGCTAATGCTCCTCTCGAGGCCATCTTCTCGCGCTTGTCCAAAGACATATCGCGATTCAATAAACTAGATAAATATTATCCGATCGGCAGCGGATTTGAATCCACGGGAGAAAATACGCCGATCCAAATGCATAAATATACTATCCCACATGAATACAAAAAATATACGTTCACCGGACTAGCGGCCTATGGAATTATATGTGTAGTGTTAGGAAGAAAAAACGCAACGGAATTTACTCGCGGATTCTCATTTCTGACTATTAATGATGAGGTTGAGATCGTACATACTGATTTTGACATGGTTATCAAGGAGGAGAAATTGGAAGACATACATTATTATAACAAATATATTAATATTTTGCCAAGTATGGCCGTGGGTAAAAAGGGCGGAATCAATGTAAAAATTCATAATATGGCCGGCAAACGTATTGCGGCGCATACTATTACTTACCGTGAACATAAATTACGGATTACAAACATACAATATATTCTGATGAATTTCTTGGCCAATGCGTATATTCATGATGGCCCAATACGCACAACATATCTAGAATTATATAAAGATTTGATATCATTGACAACAAATCCGACTCATGAATTTCTATTGCCAACATATAAAACATATGGAGCTGAAAATATTTCAGAGGCCAATGAGATAAGTCTGAATAAAATCGAAATTGATATGGGTGTATCTGGAGTTAACTTATTTACCATGCCGGCAATTGTATATCACCCGAAAAAGGAAGGGTCTAGACCAGAACCCTTTGAATATACAGAAAAGTTCTATCAGATTGATGGCAGTGAAAAAGTTTTAGATAAAAAATAGAATATATTCTTGATCGCCGTCGGCCGAGAGATATAGGTTGACCTTGGTCAACCGCATCCGAGGCCACCCCGTACGCCGACTAAATAGTACAATATTAGTATTAATAAGGAATATAAAAAATTTAGTCAGAGATTACGGGCCGAAGAATATAGTTGGCGCAGAGCCAACGTATACTGGGCCACTATGTGCTGACAGTAAAGTTATACTGAATTATTAATATGAATATATAATATTTTTTGTCGGCATCATTCTATGAGTTAGGATTAGGCCTTGCATCCTGGCGTAAAATTATACATGTCAAAACACATAATATTCATTGTGCTCTATGGTAATTTCTGATTTATTATTATAAAGTTGAGATGATTTGGATAAACATTAATCAAAATATATATAATAAATTACAATGACTGATGCTGCGCGACAACGCTTATTGCGACGACAAAGTGGTACCGGAGATGATAAATCTGATGATGATTTTGAATTTCTCCAGCGTCGATCGGCCGGACGGTCACGGGAATCCGATGTCGGAAAACCGCCCAGAAAAACTATCGTCGATGACTCAACAGCAAAGAAAACTGATGATACATCAACAGATTCGCGCCCTAAACGAGAACGATTGCCTCGGCGTGATGAAAAACGGACTACCGATGATTCGGCCGCTGATAAGTCATTCGCTGCTCATACACCAATTGCGTCTTCATCAAGTGATCGCCCACGTGAACGGGGGAAAAAATTAGTTGCTGAGGATGATAAACAAGTGGGCGGCCCAGTGATGTCGTCATCTTCCACTCCGTCTACAACTATTCAGCCGGCTAAGGCGCGCGGTGGAGATCGCCGTGAGGAGAGCGAAGTGAGACCAAAGGTCGAACTAGCTCGACGACTGCCCGAAAGTCGCACTAAATCGGCGCCCAGTGGGAAGAATTCGAGTGATAGTGATCCAACTGCGGTATATTTTGTATATTTTATTCATTGTAAACGGGCCAGCGGCGACCGAGAAACCGGGGAGACCATGTTCAAAATCGGCGCCACGAATAATGTTCGTGATACTCGTGAACAATTTGAGCAGGGCAGAGATACTGATTTGAAAACCCATAAAATTATCAAATGTATGCGCGGCGATGCATCAAAATTGGCGGATACAATACATAAACGATTGGAAAGTAAGGCAGTTGTGCGTGGATGGTTCCGGGTGTCTAAGGAACAGGCAGATGCATTAGTCGAAGAAATAGTAAAAGATGGCGGAGACCATTATGAATGTGTTAGTGAGGCTCGGGCTAGCAAAGTCGTGCGACCGCCAAAAACCGCCTAACTCCCGGCAGAAAATAATATTTCGGCAGCTACTTTGATGAATTATATTATATAGTTAGTGATATATTTCTATGACTTGGCCGGCCATTGTAGTAATAGTATTAATATTAATTATGTTATTTTATTATATCGGCGGCGAATCTTATGTAAGCGAGGCCGGCTTGCATGCTAAGCCGACAATTAGTTATTTCACCAAATACCATGGATTAGATAAAATTGTAGTAATTTTACATTATACTAATTGGTGCGCATATTGTCAACAAATACAGCCAGTATGGGCCGAGATCAAAAAGGAATTAGCATCTAACCCGTCTATAACCAACGTGATCATGTTAGAGAATAATGAGGATGTGAATAAAACATTTGGCATTGATCGATATCCTACAATATTGAAATATGTCAATGGCCGATGTTTACGATATAAGGGTTACGCAAATTATGATCAATTGCGTACCTGGATCCTTAACACCCGGATGTATTATGATGTCCCTACAGAGATTCCTTTATAAATATGTGAGATCGATCTATTTTTTAGCCGACCACCAAAATTGAATTTGATCCTAGCAAATATGTGATTTAACACAAATCAAAGCTCAATTACTATTATTATCATGAATACTACTAAGAGTGTGGACGATATGGAGGTGGTTGATTTTTCGCGTATGAAGTGTAAGCATTGCGCGGCCGGGAATTGCAAGAGCTATGCCGCCATTGCCTTCAAGAAGGAAAATGGTAAATTGTACATTAGTATTCTGGTACATGAGACAATTCCGCCTAATTGTGTGGGGTTGGTGGGCGAGAACTATGCTGCGGTACCTTTTGATGTAAATTTGTACTCGTGTGACGAGAAGCGCTGTTATGGGGCGAACTTTTGCAAATTCGGACATTTCAAATTCTGTCAGGGCGCAATGGATATGTATGCGCTATGCGAATTGCTCTGTTCCGCGGCGGCTAAGATTCCTGTCAAGCAGACTACCTGCATTAGTGGTACCAGTCTGTATAACTTGGTCTACCCGGAACCGCCGAGTAGTCCAACTAAGCGAACGGCTAGCCCTCCTGCGGCACAACGTAATTACTTGGCCGCGGCTAAGTATAGCCTTCAGAATGATGTGCCCACTGTGTATGATCCGCCGAAAGTTGCTCCGGCGGCGAATGTCAGCGCGACGCCCTCTGTGTCCAGCTCGGTTACAGGTCTGTCTTCATCCAGTATGACGGCGGCAGTCGATGTGTTGGTTGAAGATAATTTTGAAGTGGATAAGCGCACCGCTGACCAGTAGCGTTTGGCGGCTAATCATTTGGCCATGGCAGCTCATGCTTTGGAAACGGGCGGAGCCATGCCGGCCAACTTGACGGCCACTCAGTTGTCAATGGTCGCCACTCGCATGATTCGCGAGCTTCTCCATGTCTAAAAAAATGTAGTTGTGTGTGTAGGGGAGTATGTGCAAGGTGTGTATGTGTGTGTATGTGTGTGTATGTGTGTGTATGTGTGTGTATGTGTGTGTATGTGTGTGTATGTGTGTGTATGTGTGTGTATGTGTGTGTATGTGTGTGTATGTGTGTGTATGTGTGTTTTGTTTTTTAACTCAAGCTTTTTCTTCTATTTTTTATGTATCTCTGATAAAATTTTATATAATAATGTTAATGTACTTTCATAGTCCGTCTAGCAAAATTGAATTTTATTTTGGTAAAAATAACTTACATTAACTCTATCTAATCTTTCATCATGGCTTCATCTCAATTACATGATAAATTAGATAAAGCTGCCAAGCTTTCCACCAATAATTTACTTGAGAGTTACCTGGACTTTATGATAGTGCAAAATAAACCCAAGAATGATGGGGCTATAATTAATCCGACAGAGGAGAATGATTCCGCCAGTAATTCCACGGCTTCAACTCCGGAAAAAACAACTGATAATAAGACAATTATTGAACAGGCGGATGATGTGTCAATTCCGCCAACACCGGTTTCAACTCCGGAAAAAACAACTGATAATAAGACAATTATTGAACAGGCGGATGATGTGTCAATTCCGCCAACACCGGTTTCGGCCCAAGCTAATCCGACCCCGGATAAACTATCGTCGAAAACATTTATAATCGACGGTGTATCATATACAGATAAACGCTATTGTACATATCAATGTCATGTTCACTATATTGATAAGGCGGATAAGAATAAATTACACGGCCAACTACATATTGAATCTGAGGGAGGATATAGCATATTGACATATAATCATGGCATAAACACATATGCGCGTATTATCAAAGGCAATGTTGAAACTAAAGCTACCTTTAATAATAAGGGAAACGCGCTTACTGAAGTAGCTATGCGTTACGGGTCGATTGTTTATGAACTGCAAAATGATAATGGATTAACCAGTTACTTGGCCGTATATGATCGCTCCGGAAACCTTCTCGGGGTATATATCCGCGGAAAGCATCATGTCACCTTTACATGTTGTAAATTTGAAGCAAATGATGAAATTATGAAATTCATTAATTATCATTGTCGTCATCACGTTATGACAGAAAATGGTGATGGTACATATCTCCTCACTGCCGAGACCCGTCGGGGTGAGGGGTATTCCTCGGCCATTCTCAAGTATGTTTTTAATTTGAATTCCATATCACTTCCAGTATAACCCAAATTGAATTTTATTTTTTATAATACATCTATCTTATATTACTAATATTCTCTATGGCATCAACTCAATTGCACGCCAAATTAAGTGCCGCCATCGACGCATCGGCGTATAATGCATCCTTCATTAATAATTTCTTAGACTTTATTATTGAACGAAGTAAGCCCATAGTAACTATTTCGGCGATGACCACTACTGAGACGGTAGCCGATATCATCGAGAGTAATAATAGTCTACCGGTTAATGATTCTGCAACTCCTGGACAACAAATGCTGGCTGAGAAATATATCATTGATGGCATTGAATATACAAAAAAATACGAGTGTCAGTCCGGATGTTGCACTAGATATATAGATAAGAATTATGTAACACATGGTGTAGTGCACAATTTATTCGATGATGGCGAACAAACATACACATACAAACATGGAACATTAATGTTTTTCAATGATCGCCAAGCCAATGAAGAACATAAAACTATATATGATGCCGACGGATGGTCGCGGACCGATATATACTTACGCGATCATAAAGTTATTTGTACCATTCAAACTACTAATTACAAGAATATTCAATCTGTTGTGACATATGATGATATTGGAAATATACTTGGCAAATATATTAGTGGAAGTAAGAGTGTGACTCTTGAGTGTCATTCTGTGGATGCCGCCTACGGCCTGAATTACATCACGCATCCACACGTACTTATAATGCTTTTACAACATAAAGACGATAATAAGTATCGACATGTTGGAGAAATTTCAAACAACAAATTGACTGAAAACATTCGTAGTCAAATTATAAAATTTATTATGAACCTAAATCCTATGAAGCATTATAAATCAAATTGAATTTTATTTTTTATATTACATCCTATATTCATTCTACCTAATATCATGGCTGCCACCACCCAAACCCGACTACATGAGAAATTAAATATCGCCGTTACTTATTCGGCGGCCAATACAGAGCCCATCACCAATTTCCTCGAGTTTATAATCAAGCAGAATATGACTACCGCCGAAATTCCGGCACCGATCGGAGAACAGCGAAGCAATACAATTGCCGTGGCAATTGTTGACTCCAATAATATTCCATCTACTAATGATGAGGTAACCCCGGGAGAGATTCCCGAAAAATACATGATCGATGACATAGAATATATTCAAAAAATTATGTGTGATTATGGATGTTGCACTAAATACGTGGCCGAAAGTGGGCAAATACATGGTTTAGTACATTATAAATTTGTTGATCATGAGCAACAGTTTTTATATCGACACGGGGATATAATCCAGAACTGTATTATTAAAAGCAATGAAAAATTACAAATTCAATGTCATTATAATAATAGTAAATTATATCTTCGTGATAATAAAATTGTTTGTGATATGCGGATTACAACGGATTATACTACAAATGCGGTGGATATTTATGATAATGCTGATAAATTACTCGGTAAATATATTCGCCGAGAGGACTATGCTATTATTGAATGTTACAACTTTGACATAACTTCTGATAATTTAAATATTATTACGGACATTTGTAGTAAGGTGAGCTTCGATGATAAAAATGGCAAATGCATTCTGACCGGAGAAATACTTGTTGATAAGTTTACTGAAAATAATCTACTCAAAGCAACAATGTTTATTACTGGTCTAAATCCTATGAAACACACTTTCGAGTGAATAAAATTGAATTTTATTTTTGTAAAAATATCTTATATTCATCCTACCTAATCATTATCATCATGACCACCATTACTCAACTACATAATAAGTTAGATGCCGCCGTTACTAATTCGGCGGCGGCTAATCGGGATTTCATAAATAATATCCTCGATTCTATAATTAGCAGTAACAAAGTTGCAATGGAAACGCCGGCGGATATAATCAAATCCGCCGAATCTAATACGGCGGTCGGTGATAAACCACCAGTTATAGATGTGGTTGTTCCATCGTCAATTGCTACTGGAGCGGCGGGTAAAATCACATCCTCCGAGAAATTCATGATTGATGACCATGAATATATTAAAAAAATTATATGTGATTACGGTTGTTGTATCAAATATACTGATAAAAATAAACGCACTCACGGACAAGCACATTACAAAATTGGTGATCTTGAAAAGTATTCCGATTATTGTCATGGAAAGTTGATGTTTGAAAAATACATTCGTGGCAATGAAGAAAAACAGATTAATGGAGATGGTACGCACATAATTTATCTTCGCGATAATAAAGTAATTTTTGATATTTGTCTTCGACCGAATACGCAAGATTGGAAATCTATGACTGTATATGATGATACCGGCAATAAACTCGGTAAATATATTTATGGCGACAACTCCGTCCACATTGAATGTTATGATTTTAATATGACTTCTGATAATATGAAGAATAGTGTGACTCTATGTAGTCATTTGAGTATCGAATATAAGGATGGTAAATATGTTGTGACCGGTGAAATTTCCGGTGACAAATTTATCGCTACGAATTTGCTAATAGTTCGTGACTTTCTGATTAAATTAAATCCTATGAAATATAAGTTTTACTAAATAAATTTGAATTTTATTTTTTTAATATTATTACATTCATACGTTAATCCAGTGCAACCAACGAGCATCATGCAATCGGCACCATATATCCCTCAGTCAGATACTACGATGTCTGGCCAGCCCACAACAGTTCCATTATTATATGATGCGGGCGGCATTCATTTGATGTGTGAGGAAGATACTCGGGCACATAGTGATGAAAAAATTTATCATTATTATGACAATGATAAATTGGAAATGTTCATTCACACATTTCCATCGCGGAACGAATCTCGACGGTTTTTATTCTCGGCCGACCATTTCATGAGTATTTCACATCTATGCAATAATAATAAACTTCGCATGATGGAATCGTATTGTGTTAATGATGTTGTACCCAAATCATTATGGATTTGGGATTCTGATCAACAACTTATATATAAATATATCAATGATAAAACGTATATAGTCATCCATTGTTATTGCGATCGGCAGGAAATCGACAAACATTTGCGTAAATATCGTGGCCGAATGATAGTTGACGATAGTCCAAATTTATATTGTCGGATTCTCGCCGACCAATTGACTACGGCCGAACAATATAATATTGTATATATCCTCCGCGAAATTTTAACTCCCGTCACATTCCGGCCGGTATAATTTTTTCCTCATCGCATATACCGCGAGCGGGCGAGCGAACCAGCTGACCCGGTTACTTCTTCGTATACTATTATTTATCATTTATGATATTATCTAGAATATGTTGCATCATATTCGATTGCGGTTATGATAAATCGGCGACTCCTCGGTCAGTATTATTTTCGCGCAGAGTATACCGTGATATACTAAACTTATCTCCCATCGGACCTAGATGACGTTCCTTCGAAGTGTTATCACTGAATACAGCATCGACGGCGGCCGGTGCTACTTCCGGATTAGTATAGTTGGCATGTGAAGGCCCCCGAATTTGAGAATCGTCATCGCCAAGAACCATGCCGGAGGCATCACGGCGTTCGGGGGCGACTGCATATGGTTCATCCACAAGAGTATTTTTCATATTAGTATTCATGTCGGCGCGGCCATGTTTGTAAGAATGGGTCTGCATCATTTTACCATACACTTCATTAATACTGTATCTCGCCGACGGATCAGTGTTCCGCGGCGCATTTTTACCATATTTCGTCCGGGATTCCTTTAGCAGCTCACAAATGCGTGGGTCGGCTGGGTCCACCACCATATTTTCGCGAATTTTACCAACATCGGCGCCGGGTTTCACCGCTTTATACATCAAGGAACCATCGACATAGACATGAGCGGGGGTTAGATGATTGACTTCTATTTCATTTTTTAGATGTTTTGCGCGCTTCAATGGGGCGGTTTTTGTCAACAGAGTCTGATCGCCATCGGTAACATCGGCATCCTGCTGAATGTCACGCATAATAACAGTCAAATCATGCTTGGCGGCGGCCATTTCATTCTTTCTCACCGCCGATTCTGTTTGTTTCCCATGTTCGGTGTCGGCCTCGGCGGCATGTTTCTGATTGACTATTTTGCCCATCAAAAAGCCGGCATGTTTGGCGCAGGCGGCGACATCGGCATCATCAAATACATAATCAGAATCAGTTGTTGTCATTCGATCTTCGGCGCCGGCGAGTCGGCGGGCTGTACGATGAGCATCACCATATCGGGCAACAGTGAACAGATTATCGGGTGTGGCCAATTGGTACATGCGCTGATTCCGTAATACTTCATTAGATAATTTTTGGGTGGCCCGTTGTGGATTCAGGGCATAATCTTTTATCGCGTCGCCATAACCATCGGCCGTTCCGTTATATCCACTAACTTTTGAAATTTCCGATTTGATTTGCCACATGCGCCGCAAACCTTCTCGGCGGCCGTCAAATGATGTCGAAAATATTCTCAGGCGCGGCTTCATTTCTTTAAACAATTTTTGTTTGGCTTCTTGTACTTGTCCCTCATTCCAACCGCCACCGGTGATAGAATGATCAGCGTCGGCGCTGAATCGTACAAAGCGCATTCGGGCCTCATGTTGTCGCTTCAATTGCTTATAATCTGGGTCAGTCGCTATACCTCGCGGATCCCGTTCCGTCAATTCCAAGAATGCTTCGGGCTGGCCGATGAATTCTGTGCCGCCACGACTTCCTTCGTGCAACAGGGTAAGATAATCCTTGCCGCGGAAAGATCGTCTCTGTTCTTCATGTGCGAATGTTGGAGTATCCGGAGTGCGATCCGTAAGCGTCTCGCGCGCATAGTATCCATATGCCTCATCACAATCAATATTATCATTTGTCACCTCAAATTTAGACATGAGGGCCTCAGGCGGCATCTCACCATATCGCATGCCGATCTTCACATCGAAATCAACTTGGCCACGCTTGACCTTTTGGATATCATCTAAATTATAATTCATTATATTATATTGATCGAAGATCAAAATACTATATATTATATTGACAAAAACATTAATGACTGCTACTAATTTTATCTATTTGATCATCGATGATCGGGAAAGAGCGATCATTCAGCATGAAACAGAACTCACCGACATCAAGTGGGTCAAGAAACGCATTTACACGGGAGATTATGCTGTGGCCCGCGGTCGGCAACTCCTTGCCGTATTCGAGAGGAAGACTTATGAAGACTTCGCCGCCAGCTTGAAGGATGGCCGACATCATAATAAAAACAATTTAATCTCGGCGCGAGACAAGTATGGATGTTCTATTTATTATATTATTGAAGGACCCTTATTACCGCGGCCGAACGAAACTTTTGCTAAATTTCCTTATTATGTTATTGAATCAGCCATCGATCACTTGATTATCCGGGATAAATTTAATGTCATATACACACGGGATTCTCAACATACAGCCATGCGTCTTTGCCGATTCGTCCAATCCATGATAAATTTATATGCGGGCGGAAAGAATGCGGCGATCGAACCGCCGGCCGATGTGATTCCAAATATGGATCCTGAGCCAGCTGGCCCAATCGCAACATGCTGTCCACCCGTTGTTTCACCGCCGGATCCTTCTCCATCTGTTTGCACTCTCGTTGTAAATGAGAAGCAAGATGCTCCAGCAGAGGAATCCGTCAAAGAAGCTGGGGGGCCAGCCGACGATTCGATGACCGCGGTTCTGAATAAGACGGCCAAGAGTGACCGTGATATTGTGCGGGAAATGTGGGCGCAGATCAAAGGAATATCAGTAGTATCCGCGGACATATTCATGTCCAAGTTTACTATTGGGGATCTTATGCGTAGTATTCCGCGCGAACAATTAGCCGCAGTATGTTATGCAAATGGGCGTCGGATCAGTGATAAATTGGTTGGACGACTGCTGAAAATCGATCGGCTTACTGAAATCAAATTATTGGCAACAATTCCCGGGATATCCCGCATCGGCGCCACACAATTATTGGAAGGCATTGCCCTCCGCGCACTTATTTCATATGATGTTGGCGCGATTTCCATCCGCCAAGTCAATGGCAAAAAATTAGGAATTGCTAAGGCGGAACGGATAAAAAAATATTTCGAATATAAATAAGAGATACATAAATATACATCACGCGGATGGTGTTCTTGTTGTTTCCACTGATCATCATCACAATTATTGTATTATTTTATTTTGTATTTCTCGAACTAGAATCATACTCGGCAGGGCAATATTATGGCGGCGGGGACTTCCGCTTATCATATGATAGTCTACTGAAAGAATTAGAATCGGTTACGGCAAAGGCAAAATGTGAGAAGCCGATTATAGAATCCGCCATTCATCCTGAAATTAATGCTATACTTTGTGCTTTATTCGTCGCGCCAGATACATACATAAATGGTAAAATATTCAAATCGGATTACCGATTGATATCGGAAGTCGCTGCGAAAAAAATACTCGGCAAATCACCATGTGCTAAGAATCCCCGACATGCTTTACATGAAATTCAGGCCGGAATCAAAAATATTATGGATGTGCGGCGGATATCCCTAGAGTTAACTGACCGTATTGCTGAATGTACGCCGGCGAAAGACAGTGCAACAGGAGTTCTGCGCTTCATTGGTAAAATCTTTGGTATTCCGATAAGTAATAAGTTAAAGAGTATGTCGGCGCCTACACATATTGCGATAGTCAAATCGCCGAATAGGGTGGTGAGACAATCTCATATGCATAACTTATCAAGTATAGTCTATACAGTTAATAAAGATGTTGAATGTATATTTGTATGTCAGGCCCGTTGGTATCGCATAACCGGCGACACTATTGTAGCCATTGAGGATGCGGATATAGAAAATTACTTGTTGACAAATACCGGAAAAGAAATTATCATGGTATACCGTCGTGAAGGACTTCTTGATAATACTTTGTCCAACATTATGTCATTGGATGGCGAAATATCTGATCCGGAATTGTTGGCCAAGGCTATAATATTTTACAATGATAATATTCGCGCCAAGAATGTATTGTTTATGGCCGATCATAATGTAAAGCTAATGATGCTCCTCGTGTATTATATGCGGCCGAATAATGTATATGCATATACCCGACTACCATTCTTGGCCGGCGTGAATATTCCAACGGCGAAGAATCCATATGATTTACAAATGTTGATCAGGAAGACGCCTATTGATGCGATTGTGTCAATCGGGTGGGAATCTATACCATTTGCGGGGGATACTCGCGCTCTCTATCGATTGGTTTCGGCCGAGCGTGATGCATTTACTTATATTCGGAATACACATGGTAACATATTCTGGTATGACTTCAGCCGCAAATATACAACGAAGTCTCATGCTTGGAATCGGATTTCCTTGGGTACTACACGCAATTTCTATGTTGACAAGGCCACTTTAGGCGGTGTCATTCTACACGACATCGATGCCTACTTGCAATCATATGAATTATCAGAACAATATTATGCCCGCCGCGCGGTTCCTCTGGCCCAGCCAACTCCCTCATTATCCCAACTATTAATGACCTTGGCGCCCGAAGTTCCCAAAGAATTACCGACTAGACCGCCGCCACCTCCACCACCATCAACGATGGATTATCCGTCGCCACTTTTGTCCTCGCCGGAGGAGGAACGTCGGCCACAAGAAATTCGCGTTGAGTTTCCCGACGGAATCGAAGATGTCGAAGAAGAAATCTTAGGAGGAACAACAAAATTAATTTAAATATTATATATAAAATAGATGCCGAAAAATGTTGACGACGAAGATTATTATATATTTTTTACATTATGTCCGCCGATCTCTATTACAAAAATATAGAATCACCCACTTATGAATAATGTGGGGTGACCATTTATGTTGCCGCAAAAGTAATCATACCCGATGACGATAGCGTATATGTCCGCCATTAAAGAATTAGAATAATATATAGTATAAGGTGAGTATATTTTTTGTAATCAGATCATCGGCCGGGGGTCGGTGCCGTTATGTTGCCTTTAATGTATCCCTTGAATAATATTTATTTTGGTTACATCATTTGGTTTATATTTTTTGTCACCGAGAAATGGTTACGATGGCCGCGCGCGGCGGTGTTAGGTCCAATGGACCGTCGCACCGCTCGTCGTGATAACGGTCGATCTACGATCGACCTTCACGACGCGGCCGGGGTAACCTAAGACGGTGATTATATTATAAACCATATTATGTAACTGATTATGTATTCTCGATGGATACATTATGGCAACTTTAAGGCACCGGAAAATAGGTGACGATTTCTCATGATGGATCATAACCAATTATTACAAAAAATGAATTATTTATATCAAAGTTAATCAAGGAAAAAGTAAAATATAATCATGATACGATTAGGATCCAAAGACGATAGTTTTTATTTGGGCGCGGGAGCATGTATGCGAGCGCAACTACTTATGCGATATAAAGAGGGCGATCTAACATGGTTCAATGATCGCATAAACAATTTAATCAGCGGTAAATATCATCTTGCTTATGATATCTTATTATTGATGGAGGAAACTCCGGATGGAAACCCCCATGTGAAACATTTATGTGAAATATTGTATGATCATGGAATAACTTTGGATTTAACAAAAGTATATTTTAGACCAACTAATTTTAAGATATATCATCTTACTGATATTTATGATATTGGATCCCAATATCACCATTATCATTTAACAAGTTTTCATAAACTTATAGACGCAACACACTGGAAATATTTACAATATGTGTTAACCAAATTTCCCGATATAAATGTGACAATCAAACATTTGAATCATAATATATTCGCCTACGTAATATATAAACAAGGTATAGTGTTTAGCATATGTGCTCGGCATATGCCCCCTAAACAATGTAATGATTGTCGAACGGTTACCAAACAATTGATTGTCAAATATTGTTCGATTATACCAATCAATGATGAGATACCAGAGACTATTCAATTATTGAGTACATATCACGTAAGTTGTTTTAATATAGATGGAGGCCCACACCTCACAGTTGCACGATTTATACGTGAGGATATAATCGATGAATTCCAGACTATATATAATTGTTGTAAACGTAAGTATATACCGGCCGAGGGATATTTGCGTATCATTCCACGCGACATTTATAATATGATTGTTGATTATAATTGATTTTTTATTTGAAATTATTAAGTAAGATAAGTAATCATCGCTGGCAATAGACAACAATAAGTATACGCCCGCCATTAAAGAATTGGAATACAATATAGTATAAGGGAATTATATTTGTTGCAATCGAATCGTCGGCCGGGGGTCGGTGCCTTTATGCTGCCGGACATGTATCCTCCGCAGAATATTTATAACAGTTACTAGTTTGGTTTATATTTTTTGTCACCGATTATGATTACGATGGCCGCGCGCGGCGGTGTTAGGTCCAATGGACCGTCGCACCGCTCGTCGTGATAACGGTCGATCGTAGATCGACCTTCACGACGCGGCCGGGGTAATCTAAGGAGGTGATTATATTATAAACCAATTATGTAACCGATTATGTATTCTCAATGGATACATTATGGCAGATTTCAGGCACCGGAAAATAGTCGACAGACCATGACCGATTCAAAAATGAATTATTTATAATGGAAGTTAATAAAGGAAACATTTATTAATCAAAAAACATGATACGATTATGGTCCAAAGACGATAGTTTTTATTTGGGTAATGGTAAATGTATGCGGGCACAATTACTCATGCGATATAAAGAGGGTGATATAACTTGGTTCAAAGTACGCATAAACAATTTAGCTGGTGGAAAATATGATCTCGCATATAACTTATTCTTATTAATGAACGAAACCTCGGACGGAAATCCTCATGTGATACGTTTATGTAAAAAATTACATAAACGGGGTATACGTGCCAATGACTCAAAGGTATATTTTCAACTACCACGTTGCCGAAAATATAATTATATGAGTATTTATTACGGCTTTATAGAGCATTGGAACAAATTTCATTTTACAAGTTTTCATGATATTATTAGGTCCGGCCAATGGAAATATTTACAATTTGTACTGACCACATTTCAGGATATACATATTACAATCCGAAATTTAAATCATAACATATTTGCATACTATATATTTCATTATTGGCCGTTTTTACTTGATCGAGCTGATATCAATATGAATGAAGATATAATCGCATGCAGAATATTGGTGAAATCATTAATAGACAAATATTGTTCATTTATACCAATTAATGTGGAAGTTCCCCATGCCATCCTATGTTTGAGCACTATACAAGGAAGCACACTTCGCCCTGATGGAATGGGCCATGTCACAACCCGAGTGTCTGATAATTTGCTCACAGAATTACAAACTATATATAATTGTTGTAAACGTAAGTATATACCGGCCGATGGATATTTGCATATCATTCCACGTGATATTTATAATATGATTGTTGATTATTATTGATTTTTGTTGTAAATTATTAAACAAGATAAATAATCATCGCCGGCCATAGACAACAATAAGTATACACCCGCCATTAAAGAATTGGAATACAATATAGTATAAGGGGATTATATTTTTTGTAATCGAATTATCGGCCGGGGGTCGGTGCCTATGTGCTGCCGGACATGTATCCTCTGAGAATATTTATAACAGTTACGTAATATGGTTGATATTTAGTCACATTATATTTACATCCGGCCGCGCGCGGCCAAAGTAACTACATATTGTGATTAAATATCAACCATATTATGTAACCGATTATGTATTCTCAATGGATACATCATGGCAGATTTCAGGCACCGAAACTGGCCGACGGAATCCTGCAACATGATTGTTGCCAAAATTTATTCATATTATTATATAACATGCCTAGACCGCGCATGCCAAATATTATGAAACGGGGTGCGCCACCCAAAAAAGGTGATACATTTGGCATAACATTATTGGCCGAAGATCAATCCGATTTTATTTCTACTACTTATAATAAGAAGCATGAGTTGGTCAGAACTAGAATATATTTACGGAATAGAATTGTATTATCGGTGAACATTTTTCTAAAAAGTAAACTAAAAGTTATCATCAGAAGAGAGGGAAATTATTTCCACATTGTACTATTTGATCCGACTAATGCCGATCTCAACACATTTGGCACATTGTTAGAAGATATGTCGGAGGAAATCGACGGCAAAGATAAATTTATCGTCGGCCGAGTACTTGCCTCCGCGGCTAAATACGAGCCGGTATTTGATGCAATTCGGCATAAGCTTGGTATGCCACTAAATCAACATGGGTTTGAAAAATACGCACGATTCAGTCCCTATTTGTAGAAAAAAATATATACTTTTGATCAATGTTTACATTTGAAATTTCGAAGTCCTTAAGAAGGATACAAAATTTGTAACGATTGCAGTTGCATCTTCGGTCGGATGATGTGTTTCATCTAATATTTTATAATTATACTTATCCGCAATACGTCTTGTCGTATTCCATCCGCCGGAATTTAAATTTCCACGATATATATCATCAGCGTTTATTGCCGGACGAAATCCATTAATCATATACAACGGTAAGGCATCGGCGTATAAAGCAAGATATAAATTAATCCATCCAATATCGAATTCCGGGAAATCTGTAATGAAAACCGGATTTTTCCATTGTCTAATCCATATATTAAACGTTGACATGACCACCGTGGGATCTTGCCCATCACTTTGATAACGATGTAATTTATCCATTTGTTTACTCCAAAATTCATCCATACATCGTTGTTCAAAAGTATGTTGCGCCGATGGCGGTAATAAGGCCGCATAAAATCTATCTAATTCCTTCCCGTCAGCATCAACAGCACATGCGCCCAGAGCAATTATATAATTGTTGGCCATACTTGCCCCAGTAGTTTCAATATCGATTCCTATAAAGGTTGCCATTGGATTATTTGACAACTATATGAATAATATTTCTTTATAGTTTAATATATTTTTTAATTAGTCTAGACCGTATCCTTCTGTTTTAACATCATTGTCATCAAGATCGTCGGGGGCGCCTTCAACAATATCTATGTCAAATGCATCCATGCCAAATACTTCGTCGGTCGATCCATAATCTTCGTTTTCTTCCTTATCGCGGTCGAGGGCCTCTTCGGTTTCTAATCCATGTTCATAATCATAATTACTATTATAAGTTTCTTCTTCTTCTTGTTCACCGCGGCGGAATAATGCCCATTGAGTGAAGTCGGCCAAGCTTGTTAACTCTTCCGATCGCAATATTTTCTTAACAAAATACTCGACAAATCCCCGCCGAACAGATTCACTCACAGGATCCTTCAAGGTATAAATAGTTAATAGTTTTACCGCTAAAGATTCAATTGCGAATTCTAAAATTCGCTTCGGCACCTTCTTGGCCGCCATTTCGCCGAGAATTTCTGTGAAATGTTCCGCAATCGACGACAATTTTCCCAACTGACTAAGATCATTTTTCTTTATACCAGATTTATCAATGATTGTCTGCAAATCATAGCCGAGTTTGAGTGTTGCACTATGTCTCAACTGATTATATTCGCGGATTAACATGTACACATAACTTACTACTTTATAAATATGATGCGATGATTTTTCCTCAGGCTCCGGCGCAATATATTTGCCGGACATAATATCTGCATATTCTATATTTTCGGTTGCCCCTATCGCCACAAATGCATGAACATTGGTCTTCAATTTACTATTCAACTCTACTATTTTTTCATATTTATAACTATATTGTTCAACATATTCATCCAAAGATTTTGGCAAAGGTTTCGTCGGCCGGATTACCCCTGTCGACTCCGATAATGGAAAAGCATATGCGCGCTTAAGATCCTTTTCATATACTTTTCTATATTTTTCCACAAATTGGGACGCCTTCTCCGGTGTCTCTCGGATATTCTCTGGCATACCACACTTTCTACATATTCCTTTTATATATTCATGGACTCCCTCAACCGGACATCGAGTCTCATACATACGCAAAAAGTTCTCAACAATTGACTTATTTTCGAGAGCATTTCTAATTTTTTCATTGTCCAGATCATGGGCCTTCGACTCACTTACGCCGCAGATGCTGCATATTCTGTCGCTCACTTCATATTTCATGCCCTTTCCGGCCTGCAAGTTTGCATTGGCATCGACGAGACTGATCTTACCTTTATCATATACATATACATCGAATACATGTTGATGACCATTAATCCCATATCGCAGACCCAATCCCACGTCTCGCCATACATAATGCATTGACAATTTTGACGGAGCATATCCGATGGACCGGAATCGCCAGGCAGATTTATAATCCAGTAATATTTTCTCTGCCGCCTTCAATTTATCGGCGCGACCATCAATATCTGTAGCAATCGCACTGTATTCTGTTTCATTATACCATGACTGCATATACGCGCGTTTTTTTACCCAGTCTAAGGTAAAATTGAAGCTGGCGGCCCGCACTGCTGGCACTCCCGCATACCATATGCGGGATAGTTCTTTCGCTGATTGCATCTGGTATGATGGGAAGTTTACATCTTGTTTCCATCCTAATGGCCGTACTTTCGCATACATAGTGTCGGTGGTGACTGCGAGAGCATCAATCGAATCGCCGAGAATTTGTTCCACACGAGACATTCTATCGGAGACATGTTTGGCATTAGGAGAACGGAGCGAGATCTTTGATCGAGTAAGTTCGGCGTTTACAGAATAATACATATGCATCATGAAATAGAAAGGATCGAGGACAAGGGATGAGTAGAATCCCTCGGATACATCTGAATATCGAATTTGTTGTTCGCCCTTTGTGCCTATTGCTTTGAAAGCTTCTATAACTTTATTCTTTACAAAGTCAGATGAGAGTCCGCCTATTTTACTTAACAATATATTACGTGTATTAGTAATGTCGCTGATAACAAACTTAAGATAATCTACAATATTCGTTGATGGCTTCATGCCTTTGAATTCCAGCGGCGGCTTCTTCATATTTGCCTGCACAAGATGAACAAGATAGGTATATCCATATATAGTTATAAACAAACTGAGTCGCCGACGCACATCCTCCGGGGTATTTGTGCGGGATTTCAATAATTGTTTCTCAATCTCAAATATAAATTCATAAGTCGCAGTAATCATTGCGTCAATTATCTTGATCGGATTAATAACAATAGTAAATCGTACTCGTTGTAAAATACTAACCATTTCGCTCCAGATTTTCCGGCGAAGTTCATCATCTATTGAATGTTGCATCGCCGCAGTGTCTTCCGTCATGAAGACCGCAGGAATATCTACGTCTGAAATATTTTCACCACATATTTTACAGAAATAACTTGTCGATCCTGGTTTCATCATGATAAAAGGCGACAATTTTTCGCGTGAGACCTGAAATGTGTCATGGGATAATGTAGATTTCAACATTACCAACACATGCGGGCACATGATATCGAATCCACAATAATTACATCGAATAAATTTGTCCGGCGACGATTTCTTATCAAAGAACTTTTCCAAATCCCGTAGATATCGGTTGAGCGCAAAGTTTGATTTACTCAATCGAACCTGCGATAACAATCGAACGTGGGGACACTTATTAGCAGCCGCCGCCTTAACAAAATTCTTGCGACGGATGTATTCTTCCTCGACAATCTTTCGTTCGGCTGGTGATAATCGCTGCAACATGGCCGCAATAGTTGCGTAAAACTTTCCTTTGTATATATCATTATATTTTTTCTCACCAAGTTTTTGTTCGATCACCCAATGATAGAGATTCATTGTATCAATATGTTCCATCCGCCGGCGGCGATCTTCACTCTGGGCCGCGATTAATGCATTCTTTCTCCTAAGCCCGTCGAGAAATGTAAGGACGCGCTTATCATTCGCCCCATGTAATAATACAATATAATACACCGATTGCAAACGGGCGACTATAATCTCATTGTAAATTTCGTCCACATCATCTATAAACGCAATATTAAGTAGACCGCTGATCTGATCTATAAATTTTCTCACCCCCGCCGACGGTTTTACCCATTCTTTTTCTACTTCACGAATCTTAACCGGGGTTAGAAATCTACGAGCGGCGCCAGAGTGTTTCCAATACAAAGATATATACGGATGCAATATACCTGCGCGGATAATCTTGTATCCGTCAACGATTTGTGTGTATAAATCATATATAATTTGTTTCATTCTTTCAGTGAATATCATCCGTGCCGGCTTCAATAATTTAATCGGCCGACCAATAATCTTGTCACATTCCATAACCAATTCATCGGCGCGAAATCTACCAGCTAATAAATCCCCGATATGATTTCGCATTTTCATAGGGGCTAATATTTGCAGACCAACCACAAATACATTGTCGCCGCTAGCGATAACTACTTCGGATTCATCTATCCGCATCGCCGGCTGAACCCAGTCAAATATTATGCGAAGTTTATGGGCAATTTCTTTTTTCTGCATCATTTTTGACAATGCGGTTAGATTCTTTGTGTCAACAGGCCGCCGCTCTTTTTCTATCTCTGGACGTACCATCGCCGCGCCACCGCGAATCCTAGATTGTGATGGCCTATATCCATGGGTCTTATGTCGCCGGATCAATACATTTTGTTCTAAATTTTCTAGAATCGGTATCACTGGAGTATACTTCCGCGATAATTCTATCAGTTTACGTAATTTTATTTCTAGAATTTCCGGCTCAGCTAAATTCGCAATGTATTTTAGTGTCTCAGTTAAATTATCATGAAAGTCTACAAAATATCTATCAGGTATGTCCGGCATTTCGGCGGCCACCCTTTCAAATATTGATTGGCGTTCAACATCCGATAATTTCGCTATCGGAATATCCGCGACAGATTCAATTACTTTAATTTCCGTAGTGTCCGAAGACATTATATTATATCCTATGAAATCTTCTTTCATCCGATTAATTCTATCTGGCTAATTAAACATAATCTATAATATATCTTGTATATCTTTTCCACTATGTCTCGCCGTCCACGCAAATTTGTTCCACTTAACATGAATGCACCTGTGGCAATCGAAGATCGCCGCATCATCCCGACTATGGCGGATTCTACACCGTCTGCAAAACAGCGCCCGCCTCGCCGAGTCCCTGCTGCACCGATTCCGCCTCCTGATACACCCGCCGCCGTTAATTCGTCGGCGGCCGCTTGGGTAACGGGGGCAGCCGCTGCTGTTACAAATAAGCCGTCGATAAATACATCGGTAGTTACTTCTCCAGTGCCCATGGCTAATAAATCGTTGACAGAAACGGCCATTGTAAGTTCGTCGTCTGATAAATCGACGGCCAACAAAATGAAGCACAAAGCGAAGCCGACGAAGGAGGCGACACATCATAACGTATCCTCTAAGCCAACAACAGGAGCAGCATCATGTCCCTGGAATACGGTACGAGAGTTATTGGCACACATGCGCACTAAATCTTATCCTAGTACCAATGCCGCCGTTACAGATATGAAGGCGATGTTGACCGGGTTTGCATTCCGGGACAGTGCGGATGATTCGCGGTTTCTATTCTCCACTATGCGCACCCATGGATCATTCGGTAAGCCAATTTATCATCAGGCGAATGGATTAATTATTGATACAAATGAGTGGCGTATTCTGGCCGCGTCAACTCCGATGATAAATCCTAAGCCGGATCTGAAATTTGTCCGGCGAAACTTCAATAAATATAAAGTTTATCCAATCTTTGATGGCACTGTCATCACATTATACCATTGGCAATCTCAATGGCATATTGGCAGCAGTCATGGTGTAGATATGAGTGAATACAAATGGACGGGGCCGAAGACATATCGCGAAATGTTTGATGAATTACTTGTAACCACAACCTTAACCCTAGATAAGTTGGATAAAACAAAATGTTATATAGTTGGATTCCGCCATCACAATATGCATCCATATCTGATGGATCCACAAAAAATTTGGTTCATCAATGCGTATAAATTCGTCGATGACGAGATTATTAGTGTATACAATGAAGAGCTGCAATTATTTGCAGACACCGGAATAATGATTCAGCAGCCAATCACTATCAAATTTGACGATATGATGTCGTTGGCCAAGGATGCCCTACCGAAAGGCTTATGCAATTATGGCTATATATTGCGAGCGCCCTTCGACGAATGCGGTGAAAATTCTAATATTCTAATTGAATCCTCACTTATGTATAAGATTAGAAAGTTAATGTATAATATGCCGAAACCATGTGATCGGGTCGGTCAGATTCCGATAGATAATACAACCCGGCAAAATTATTTATGTCTGCGCGCATATCTAGATTATAATTCGCGAGCAATTTTCATCAAATTATTTCCGCAATTCTCGCAACATTATGCGGAATACAAATTATTCATCGAAAGATTAGTTAATCGTATATTACAATGTTATAGAAATAAATATACTCAGTCTAAAGTATTGGGCGGGGAGCAGACGATGAAGAAAGAGTCGGCAATTATTGATCGGCTTGCCCAAGTATTTGTTATGCATATCCGTAATAAGGAACGGATTAATCCATATGATAATATTACTCGCGATATCCTGATAGATTATGTCACAAATCCCAATTATATTGCATTATATTCCGGGCTACTAAAATTTAATCCACGAGTCGCAGCAGTGGGGTAACGGTCGATCCCTGATCAGAGAAGTTATGATCGATCTATACCCACAACACTCATTATGAGTCTCCGGTTTCATCACTAAATAAACGGCCGGAAAAAATAATATAAACCTTATTTTTTCAAATTCGCCAACAATATATTTATAGTTATATATATCCGTTTATGGCCACTGAAGTAGCTTCGACAACAATTCCGGCCATTGAATACAAAGTGACTGGACGATTTATGACTAATACCTCCGGATGTGGTCTTGTAGGTGTTACCGCAGGTACCACTTCCGTAGCTATTCTTCGTTTCCAAGTTAAGCGATCATCTGAGGCCGCTCGTGGTGAGCGTATTGACTCCATCCGTATTCCATACACGGTATCTTCGGCGGCACTGACGTCATTTACTGCTGTTTTCGATGTTATTGAGTACACCGGTGCTGGTGAAACCGTTACTAATATCCCGGTAACTCCCGCTGGACTATTATTGACTGTGGGCAGTCATTTGGGCACATTAACTGTTAATGCCCCGGCATATGATAATGATGCGGATACTCGTTTGTATAGACTTACATTGAACTTGGGTAATACCGGGGCCACCATTAGTAATGTCTTACTTTGTTCCACCGAGATTTTGCATTCTCATCAGCTCATCGCCGCCGATGCGGATCTACAGTTGGATACTATTCAGCTGAATGATGTAACTGCCCCGGGATTTCAGCTAATTTTGCAGGCAAATTCTGCCCCCGCCGCCACTGCCGATCGTACTTTGACACTTGATGTTTCCAATGCAAATAGGACTATTGATCTTGCCGGTAATCTTACTCTGGCCAGTAGTTTTACCACCGCCGGTGCTTTTGCACTTACTCTGACTACTACCGCGCCAACCGGTGTCACTCTGCCCACAACCGGCACTCTTGCTACTCTCGCCGGCGCAGAAACCTTGGCGAATAAGACTGTTGATGCTGCCACTGGTATGCTGGGCGCTACCGCCACCAGTTTTGTCCCAATTATCTTCAATGCCGATATGCAAGTTATTGCAGCCGGTGCGGGCGGTGCTATCAGTGTCGTCACCTATGCTACTGATATCTCTACCGATGCAGGTGGTGATGCATTTACGATCGCCGCTGGAACCATGGTTGGACAATTGAAAAATATCCGTCTAAGCGTTGATGGTGGAGGTGATGGTGTAGTGACCGGCACTTTTGTTGGTGGTACTACTCTAACCTTCAATGATGCTGCCGACGAAGTTGACCTCATGTGGACCGGCGCCGCATGGCGAGTCATCAGACGGGTTGGTGTCGCACTTACTTAAATATCTTTTACATATACCAAATATCACTTATTTTTTATCTCGGCGGGCTGAGTGGCATTAAGTTGAACTCCGAAGGAGGGCAACTTAGCCCGAGGCCATCAGTATGTATACGCTCATGTATCCTTAATAAGTTACTCTAAATTTTTATATAAATATTCATCATTATATGATACCCACCGCGGACTCCGCGGTCCGGTATCCATTAGTTGATGACGGATTGATAAAAAATATTAAGTAACCGACAAATGATACAACGCGTATACGCCCGCGGCCACCTGGGCAATCTTTGATTGTCATGTCCATTATAGTCCAAGTTGGTTATACTGACATAATAAAGTGGGGTGCCCAATTGAATGTAAAATACTATATTAATATATTGATCGAAGATCAAAAAAGTATATAATAGTCCGTAATATCAAACAAATGAGTTATCGATTTAAAGAAGAGCTTAAACAGAAATATCCTAATGCGATAATAACGTATGATGTTGGTGTATTTTCAACAAAATACTATATTACAAAAAAGTATACAATTGATGAATTATTAAATTTGATAGAATCCTTACGACTGGGCGCCGACCATTTTCAACCTAATTATTATTTAGGAGTTTTTCCCAAAGATATTTGTCGTATAATTACGCAACTACTTATCCAAGAATGGCCAGACATTACGTACCATTATCAAATGATCGAAACTCGGTCTCATTTTCGTAGATTAATGCATGAGGCTAATCTTCCTGCTGATTATTCTAATTATGAGCCTAAGCATAAGCGTCGTGGTAGTCGCAGCAGCAAACGTAGTCACCGGCATAGTCGACATATAGCTGATAGATTTTATAAAATATAAGGCGGAGAGAAATCATGCCATATTTTGATTAATTACTATGTTCAACTGGCGGCGACGATAATATTTCTGTAAAAATATCAGGATTATCCTGAAATGCTGTACCAATTTGCACCGCCGCCGCTCCTAATTGCCTATATGTTTGTATATCTTCGACCGAAGACACCCCGCCACATGCAACTACATCAACATTGCTAGACAAATAATGTCGATGGAATGCAACATTTGATTGTGCTATCGGCAATATATTTTTTCCGCCCATTCCGCCGAAGCCTGCACTGACTACCGGCGAATTATGTTCTAAATGTAGACAATTTGGGATAGAATTTATCGCCGTCACAAATTTCAGGCCGATTCTACCAACAAATTCAGCAAATTCTATATATTCATCTGCACGGAACATCGGCCGGACTTTTATCCCTATTGGAATAACAGTCGCTTCAATTACTTTTCGAATAGTTGTTTCACCCACCGACTCTTCTTCTTTAACGTTGGGGCAACTATTATTGTATTCTATGATATCACATCCGGCATATTCATCGATGCGCTGGATACACATGGGGTCAACCGTAGATATAATATATGGTTTGTCAGTAGAATGCGGGTAATCAATGTAATATTGAACACCATAATTAGTCAATCCATTGGCATTAATGGAAAATTTACCGTTGGACCAGTATGTCGGCGGGGGATTCCCGATATTTGGCATTCGAGTACAACTTTTCGTCAACACTGCGCCGGTGGGAAGTGCTGTCAAATTATCTAACTCCTCATATGATGTGCATCGCACCCCCGCCGCATTATATAGGTATGTCGGCAGTTGTTTTCCGGCTAATGTGGTCTCCATCGCTCCAATTTATACAATAATAATATATATAAATATAATACAATAGATGATGAATCCATCATCGAATACTTTATTAGATGACATAACTTCTCTTTGTCTATGCACTGAGACCGTTGATTTGAAACATGGCGGCAAATCCAATGTGTATTTCAATATGCGTCGGCTGCTTAGAAATCCGGCATTGCTCAAATGTATTTCCGACGAATTATGCGACCGAATGAGCAATGAGCTATTCGATGCAGTATGTGGCGCCGGGGGTATGGCCGAAGTATTAGCCGGACATATCTCAGCAACATTAGCAATTCCGCAAATTATTGTTAGAGAAACAATAAAATCGCGCGGAGTTGAACCCAACATTATTGGCTGGGATGATTCTTATAATAAAATATTAATTGTAGATGATGTGTTGACGACCGGCAATACTGTTGCCAATTATATGACCCGGATTGGTGATAACAAATTGTTTACAATATTAGTTATTATTAATAGATCAAATCCCTACATTGGTTATATTCGGGGCGCCCCGATTATGGAATTATATTCACTATTTGATTTCCGGCATCTATTTCCATCCGAGGAAATGGTCCAATGGAATATGGCACGGAAACGAAGTAATATATGTTTTGCTGCTGACTTGCCCGATGCCACATCAGTATACAAAATGGTAGAGGATATTAAGGATGTTATCTTTGCCGTCAAGATACATCCAGAGATTATAAAAGATTTTGATTGGAATATCATGCGTGGCATTGCCGACAAGAATAATTTGTTATTAATTGCCGATCTAAAATTGGCAGATGTGCCGCATATTGTCAATCGCCAACTTGAACAAGTTGCGGCGGCGGATATGGTTACCCTACATTCATTCATTGATATTCCAGAAAACCGCCGCGGATTAATATTAGTCGCAAATATGTCTACAGGATGGAGTGCGCCAATCGATCGTGTAATGCAAAAGTTACAACACAAGAATGTCTGCGGCGTTGTAACCCAACACCTATTGGAAACAGATAAAATTCAATTCACGCCGGGAAACTTGGATGCGCCTACCGATGTATTAATCGTCGGCCGGAAAATATATGAGGCGGAGTCGCCATATGCTGCCGCATTAGAACTTAAAAAGAAATATTCTTGAATAATTATATATAATATGAGTTTAGAAAAACGCCCAACATTTCCAGAGCAATGGAATCTTGCGGAGAAGCCAAAGCCCGGCGATGTATATAGTATTACTCCGTGGGATGAAACACAGGAACACTATCTAGCAACATCATATAATAAAAAGCGGCAATTAATACACACAAGTATAAGTTTAACAGGCCAAGAATTATTTCTTGTTAATATATATGTTAATAAAATGTTTAAGGTATTGATTCAACGTGAGCCGAATGATCCCGTACGACAAGATACCCCCCAACATAAAAAGTATCCAATATTTTATATATTAATTTGTGATTTAATTCCGGCAGAACAGAAACAATTACAGAAACTCATACATGATTATACATATTCGAAGAAATATAAAACCGCCGAAGGATGGTTTCGCGGCGGGCGTTGGGATGAAATTATGAAGTTCTTGGCCAAAAAATATAAAATGGAGCATAGATTTGCCCCACATATGTAATCGGGGCGGGGATTCTGTAGTAATAATTACATATTACTTTTTTAAAATTAATATAATAATGTCCGGAAGAGGAGCCGATTTCGATTCATCTACATCAAAAAAATCTACGGGGAAAAATGTAGGACTTACACCAATATACAATATCGAGCATCATCGGTGGATTTTTCGTGTATAATCACACATTCGCGGATGGTTTACTTTTTTAGTTATCAATTCATCCACATATACAATGAGAGAATGAGTCTACTATTTTTGCGAAAGAATCAAATTGAATTTAATGTTGGTAAATATTTGATAAGTATTTCTTTAATCGAAGATCAACCCATCACATGTTGTCGAAACCGATTTCGAATAATCCGTGGCCCTGCTTGCGTTGGATTCAACAAGAGGAAAAAACTTTTGAAGGCCGTCTGCGGCCGAAAGTTATCGAATGGGGTCTCTCGGTGGGAACCATCATGCATTTCTTCGATTTGACCGATCCACATTCATGGGTCATCTGTCGGGTGACGACTCTGCTTGAGTTCAAGGATTTTGGCGAGGCCTTTGATGCTCTTGGTTCATCATTGATTCCCGGGCATACTAAGGAGGAGGTTATTAGGTTATACAATATCTTCCAGAAAGCAGAGGATGAAGATCTTGATATATTAGGATCTACTCCCTGCCGGGCCATTCGGGAGAATGGGGTTGTAGCCATTGGGATTTTAGTTTTAACAAAAAATTATGTTCCGAGTATTTGATTGCAGCATATGAGATACATCAAGATAATAAATGATTAAGAGAACAAATGATTAATATAACAATTTATATTTTTTCATAGCGCGAATTAGTCGGGTGATGCCAATACCGCCGCCGAACCGGGCAATAAAGTCATGTGCCAGGAACTGATTTAATTCATCGAGAACCCTGGCGTCACCAAATTTTTTGAATAACGTTGCGGCATATTCGCCTTGAGATATAGTATAAAAATTGGCTTTCATCATATCGACGTCAGTTTCTCGTTCCGCGGAGCCAATAGTTTCGGCGCCGCCAATAATCACGTCCATTTTATAATATAAATCGGGGTTATTTCTATGTTGTTTCATGTTGAAGAATGGACTAGTGCGCGACGGGAAATTCATGATGAATACCACCGGCCCGTACATCTCCTCTAGGCGCCGCTCATGATCATGTGTCAACTCATCTACCTGAAATAATTTACATAGAAATTCATAATCGAATTTTGGCGCCGGCCCCTGTGTTAATCCCAAGAATTGTACAAGTTCGTCGCAAGTCTGGACGAGATCATCAAATGTGCCCGGCGATTCGAATTCAAACAGAGGAAATGTGTAATCATGACGGCCGGGCACGGGTTTCGGCTCGGCGCGATAGCTTGTCGTCAAACAATATATGCCGGGCAGAGAATGATCGCACAATAAATCATTTTCCAATCTCATTTGGCCGGTTTGCGGCAAGGGAAATTCAGATTCCGTTTTCGTACTCGTTGGGTAACGAAATGTGGAGATTGTAGTGGGGTCCTCACACGCCGCCAATATGTCAAGGCGATTTTGCACATGTGTTTCCAGATAACCTTTAGTACGAAAAAAGTCCCGCAATTTATACATGACTGCATCATATTCTTTGGCATTAATATGAGGAACAAGCGCCATCTACTGTGTAATCTATTAATGTACTAATAAAATGATTAAATTTATTTTTAATTCGGAAATGATGTTTAAATATATATATACAATCTATTCTAAACTATAATGGATGATACTGACCGTAATGATTTAGCTTTGCGACATTTCGGCGCGCGATGCCGGTGCACACAATATTATCGTAAGCCGTTCGCCCAAATGCAGCCCAGTACTTCATCTGAACAAGTATATGGTCGCGTCGATGTTGACGCCACAAAGTGGATTCACGTCGGCACTTCCCCAGTGGTCACAAAAAATAACGCCAGCAAAGTACGGGCGACTACACAACAAAATATGAAAGAGGGTTTCTGCGCCGGATTCTATTCATAATCGGCGACTGGCTACATTGTATCATCCACCGATATACCAATCGGCGGGGCTAGGTCCTTCGGACCAACATCCCGACCGTCGTGATGACGGTCGATCGGAGATCGACCTTCACGACTCGATAGGGCGTCTTCTGCAGCCAATATTGGTCTCGTTGCATCAGTCTTTTGATTGCTTAAGTTACATCGATCGGTCGTCATGACGGCGGATGAACTATTGCCCACACGAATATTCTTTTTCGTGTCCATGTTAAATAATAATTGTTTCTCTGTATACTTTGTTAACGTATCCTTGAGTCGTGTGCAAAATAATGTAATATTTTCCATAAGTAAATCTACATGGGTTTCTAATTTTTTGTCTTCCGTATATGAATTCTTGAAGTTTTTCAACCCCTTACCCAGACCTTTCAATGCATCATATATCCGCACAAGTTTCTGTACCCGGCATTCATATTCCTCAAGATCTTTCTTGCCAATTGAGGGGGAAATCTCATATACGTTAATCTGCCGCGAATCTAGTATCAATTCAGCAAACATCATTGCAAGATTCACTCTTTGTTTGATACATTTATAATCACGAAATCTATCTTCTTTGATCACCGTTCGCTTTAATGAATTCATATATGTCTTTGCCTCCGATGTTATATATTCGGATGACGTACATAAAGTATCGCCACGTTGAATATTACTAATCGCATCAAGTTCAAATAATAGAATGTCAAAGGGATTTTCAATGTCTAGTGGATGATCGGCGGCAATCGCCGACACATTCCAATGTAAATTACCTATCTCGTCCATTATCTATATATTATATTATTTTGATCTTCGGTCATTCAATTTATTATTCTTTTTTGGTTTAATAATTGGTTGTGACATAGATTTTTGCAAATTACATTGGCATTTTTGTTATACATGCATGGCGAAAACTCCGCGAATTATAAGTCATTATTTTATTATACAATATTGTCAAAGATTATTTGCAATCATGAGTTACAAAATTTATTATCTTATTTTCTAACAATACTCTTAGTATTATTATTTATATTTTCCAACTCAGCTATTCTGTTTTCCAACAGCTTTATTTGTACAGTCAGGCCCTCAATAGTTGACGTCAGTTGCGAAACAACGTCCTCAAGTTTCGCATCTATATTGTGGTGATATAAACTGAGTTCCAGCGGAATGGATCCCTGTACTCGACGAAATATCTTTGATACATTATCAAAGCAAAGGGTGTATATGAACCCGCCGCGTATACCCGGGATGGTGCCTATAATGGTTTCAACATCGATATATTTTTTGGCGCCGCGATCATACACGCGCCGGACATATGCGCCGCGCCGTAATTGGCCGTCAGAAGTGTACCAGCGGATATGATCTGATCGTTTCAGATCCTCCCAGCAATCTTTGGGCACTTCGGAATACCCATGCAAAAGTTCTTTCACTTCTTCCTCCGAGAAGTGTTTTGGGGTAAATCGTTTGGCAACAGCTGGCGTTGGGGATGACGCGCCGACTATTGCTTTTTTCTTCTTTCGGGGATTTCTAATAGTATTTCTGGTAGTGGGTGCAACGGTTGCTACTGGGAGGGGCGCCGCCATGACATCATGTATAGGAGTTTTTACACGAATATTCTTACTTGCTGACGTCGACAATAATGAAATGGCACTCAGAGGCGTCGATGTGGTTCTCGCGGATCCACCTAATGGGGACTGTGGCATAGGTGCCAATCGCGGAGTATATGGAGTGCCATCATGAACCACTTTTGCAGACTGTGGTTGTCTACGTCGTGGGGTTGCTGCCGAGAATATTTTCTTAGATAAGTTATAATCCATTTGCTACAAAATATATTGTAGTGTAAATGGAAAAATTGAAATTTTATATTGAATATGATATTAGACATGTCCAACCAATCTTACATTAATTGTTACTTTCCCGCTGCGAAGGAGCATCGAACATTCGCTACCGAATTTCTTATTCAGGCGGGAATTGTAAAATCCCATGTTAATGATATTATTACCATAAATGAAGATATAGAGATATTTACATCATATATGCACGTATTACGTGATAGATGTAAACCTAAAGATAAATTATTGCAGATGGAAATTACCAAATTAGCAAAAAAATATCCTTTAGCCAATCTTAAGATACAATACCATATAACAGATGAATATAATTGTGTATACACAAATTACTGGGTGCCAGCAACTCAGAGTTTAAAAGTCCCACTAAAGTTGTATTGTAAAAAAATTGGCGAGATTTTATCATATAAATGGTCTATCCAATATTCTCTAGAGTTAATTGACGCCGAATATGACAAGGTCTTATTGCGCGAATATGCTCGAGCAGCGTCGTTATGCGGAATATATGAAAATATTTATGATCTTCCATGTTATTTTGAGCTACGACAAGGATTATTTAAATGTATATACATATCCCAAAAACATTCGCATACACAACTTCAGTTGCCACATATATGTTTAATATATGATAATACATATTTTAACATTATATCGTCGGACATATTACTATTATTAATGAAGTTTATAATCAAAATATAAGACAAAACAAATTGAATTTTTTATATAAGAGAATAACTTTTGCGTAACAATGGCGGAAACCCCTCAGTCTTCGTCCGGCGAATTGGACAATAACGCATGCATACAAGGCCCCTCTGTGACTTCATCTTCAATCTCAATCATAGAGCCGACGGCCTCTTCCATCCGATATATCAATTGTTATTTTCCGGCAACAAAAATTTATCGATCATTTCCATCTAAATTTCTCATTTATGCCGGCATTATTCAAAACGAGACGGATGCAACAATTATAATTAATGAAGATATTGAAATATTTACATCATACATGCATGTATTAAGCACTGGATATGTTACCGATGACGTCTTATTGAGAATGAAAATCGCCAAATTGGCGAAAAAATATCCATTGGCCAGTATAAAGAAGTCTTACAAGATAACGAATGAATATGTTGATATTGATGGACCAGCAAATCAGTGGGATACATTATCCGGACATTTCTGTGGTCCTCTTCGCTTATATTGTAAACAAATCGGAACACTATATGCCGGTAGTTGGCCAATTCAATATTCAATTGAATTAATTGACGAACAATATGAAAAAGTATTATGCCGAGAATGTCGGCGCGCCGCCGCATTAAGCGAATTATCCATAGCTATTGATGATATTGTATTTTACTATAATTTAACCAATGCGTTATTTTCATACATAGAATTTTCATGTTTTCATCGAATTTATTTCCCGCAAATATGTTTGATATATGATAATACTTATTTTAATATTATACCACTTGATCGGTTACGATTATTAAAAAATTTTATTCATAACAATTAAATATAAATTACGTTTGACATAAATCCGATTGATAAATTATGCGTAAAGTTAATAACTTTTTTTACCAAATTTTTATTGTTGTGGTCGAAGTCGTATTATCACGGGGTAATCTGGAGGATACATACTGAACAAGGTCATAATTGCCAAGAATTACGGCGATTATCATAGTCAACCGCCATGATTTGGCGCCGAGGTACTCGAATCGCTTCGTGAGATTCAAATCGCCGCTACAAAAGGCGGTTGTCGGCAAACAAAGATTGTAATCGATGGTGGTTGGATATTTTTCAATAATATATTCAACAATACGCCGACAATCATGTCGAATCGCCGGCTGAATGACTTGAGTTATATCTTCTGGCGTGTATATATTTTCTACCTGAATAAATAAGTCAAGATCATTAGTGATTGCAGCCGCGCGCAATAAATGCCGATTGTTACCTCCAAGTTCTTTATACATTTTTACTAATTCTATATCATGTGCCTTGACGGCCGCCAATATATTGTTGTCGGGATGATCAACCTCAAATGAAGCACGATGATACTTGATTGCAAGTTCGCGGATCATCATGCTGCCGAGCATATCATTTGCATACCGACAGGTACATCTCAGCGCGCGGATGTCGCGCAGGGTTAAATCAACTATTATTTTAGCGTATATTTCCGCCGGTAATGTATCCATTGGTTATTATTTTGATCGAAGATCAAGACAGGTATATATATATTGTAGAATAAGGATGTTTCATTTTATTATTCAAACCCGGGCCAGATTCATGAAAAAATGAATATTAATTTTGAATATTGATATTCTTAACTTTGATCAAATGTATAATACTTATATTCGTAGCTTGCCGAAAGATATTTGGTTTCTAATCAGCGAATATTTAGCGGTAGCTTATTGCTCACAATGTGGGACATTTTATTGGATTCGTAGACATCGAAAATGGTGGGATCCTTATACAAAGAAGTTTCCTATATTACCGACTGAGAACTGGAGTGGACGTTATTGTTGGATCTCTTGTAAACATTGTAAATTATCAGTATCTCACCGGCCCTTCCATCGCATCGATCAACCTCGTCCGCTTTCCGAAATTTACGACATATTTTCCCCGGTTTTGAATAAAGAAACATGGTCGCCACATGCTGAGCAATACGATCCTCAAATATATTTCCCGCCACGGCATAGCGGAGATGTAAACTTTATATACAAATTATGCACATGTCGGCGACTCATGTATTCTGATTATTGTCGCTGTTGTGCGCATAAATATGTAGATCCAGTGTTACTTCGTGAATAATCTAATCAACCAGCCAACTTGATGAATAATCCGAATAGACTTGTGCCGTATCGCCGGTGTCTATGACTTGGTGCACCAATATTTCTACAGATTTAGTATTACTCATTATAGAAAAGTTTTTCATTTGTTCGGCGGCATCCTCTGTAGATAGACCAAATTTTTTTCGGAATTCAATATCCACCACCTGATGATTGACCGGGAATCTTGTTGGATCATACATATCATATTTCATATCGCCGAGGAAATTGAACACGTCCATGATAGTAAAATCCGTCGACGTCGCCTCTGTTACGCGGAATTCTTCGAAGAATTCCTTAATCAGTGACAAATTTGGCCATTCAATTTCGGTGTCTAGTTTCAAATCGCCCATTAATGCCTTATTAAAATTGTCGATGACTAATTTTTCAGCCTGTGATAATACCCGGCGGAGAAGACGAACAATACGCTGGTCAAGATTTACTTTGGAGGCTCCGGGTGGCAAATCCTGAGTGATTGTGTGATCAAGGGCCCGACATATTGCAAAGGAATCAATGGCCGTCAAAATCTTGAAGAATAACTGGGGGTTTTCATGTGCCAACTGCTCTAACATCTCATGATTTGACGATGCATATGATGGCAAATGACGATTCAACGTATTCAACATTAAATTCGGGAATAATTCGAAGTAAGATTTCAAATAGTCTTCGCCGTATTCTTCGACGATCGGAGAATTTGGGCCGATCAATGCCCGTGAGAAGTCGATCAGCATACTAAAATAGCCGATATGATCAAATAAATACTGTCGATTACTATCTAAAATATATAATACTTTGGGATTCTTATACCGATACACAATCGGCTTATCAATCTCTTTTGTTACATACATATGGTATCGGTGGAATGTCGCGTTGTTCACATGTGTATCTCCATGTAGCATACCTAGCCGCATATTCATGCAGAGGAAGGCATAAAGAAATTCGAAGATGTGTTTGGAAAATTTGTTTACATCCTCCAATGCCGGCCGCATGTAATGGTATGACCATTTATTTTTGAGTAAAGTCATGGTATCCTTAATTGTATGGCCGACATATTCTGAGATTAAGCATGTTGTTGTATCGGACAATATGATAGTCTGATTCAGATGCCGAATAGTATCCCGAATATCTTCAGAGATCTTGGCAAATTTATTATTATGAAATTGATTTAGATTTCCCGGTTGGCGATTCTTCTTGTCAACCGCTTTTAATTCATTCTTAATTTCGGCGGCCAACATGCTATAATCATATTTTTTCATTTGCTCAAGATTGTCGAACATATCTTTATTAGTATTTTGTATGAAGAACCAATCGCCGAATACCGCGAATGACGGGCAAATATAATTAACAACAAGGTTAGAACATTTGCGGCCGACGTAAAGTTCGCGCCATGAACCATATTTAATCTCTAATTTATCTAAGTTGGCGGCGGATTTGAATTCATGTACGGTAGTGGAGATATATTTTTGCCCGGTTTGTAATGAGGTGTAGTTGTAGAAACTCGCGCGGGGGAGTTTGGCGCTGTGATAAGTGTGAGCATCATACATCATAATATCCATAACTTTTTCATCACCCATGAACTTGACCATCCATTCATACACAGGTATGTCACTATCGTCATATATGACATAGCGATACGCATTATTCACATGATTCTCAATGGTGCCGAGATGTATTTTGCGGAAATCCTGTAACCATGCTAAGATTAAAGTTTTTATTGCCAGTCGAGATTCTTTTATAGATTGTTCAAATGCGCTTTCGTCAACTTTGACATCTGATGGATAATATATGAGAGTATTAATGCGCCAATCGCCGCGATCAATATGTTTAGTGACTGTAGTTTCCGCATGCTCGTAAATTTCCGGATATTTCTTGCGGAAATTTTCGATATGATCGACAGGTAATACACGCGGGCGATATTCACCATCCATAGATGAATATGCCGGCGCCGCGGTGAAATACATGTGTTCGCCGGTCGGAGCATAACTATACAATGTGCAATATATCGCGCCCGATCCTTTCTTTGTCAATTTAAATATCGTAACGGTCATATGAGTTTTATGAAATAACATTTTATAGATTAAATCATCGACATTTGATAATACTCGCCGCTGCGAAGTTTCGGCTGTATTAAATCGCTCAATTAGCATTTTGCGCAGGGCATATGGCTTGATATTATTCAGGCCGAGCCGCTCAAAATATTCATCATCAAGATACTTCTTCACAAATGATTGATATTGTTGTTCCTTAGGATCACTCGAAGTATGCGCAATCGGGGTATACTTCGGTGTTAACTTTGACTTGGACATTCGACGTCAACTATATAAACTTTGAGTAAAGATCAAAAAACATTATATTATTATCCGGGATACATTATCCCAAATTGAATTAGTCCAAGACAAATATTGTGAAACTCTCACGTATCCTCCTATCAACATGTCGGGCATTGATCTTCGATCGCAGACCGTGGCCCCTTCTGGCATCATAAACAATAGTATTCTTAGAACACACACGCTGCTCAACACCCTTCGTGCCGAACAAGTTAATAAAAAACTTCACCAGGGATGTATTATTTCGGATGAAGTTGAGTATATTTATTATACAAAATCGGGATTCTTTGTAAACTTTGAGTTTTCCGATACAGCTTCGGAAGATGAGAAATATAAACTCTTAGTAGTTGACAATATACGAGATGGAGAAGGTATTTTATGCCTTATATGTACACTTGGTGGCATAGAGACAGAATCGGATAATTCTCTGCTGCAATTTGATGACGTAGATTCTTTAGTCGCTGAGCTCAATCGTCTTGCTCATCAGGCTTTTCTGACGGGATATGGATACTAATCCCCCGAAGTGTATTAGAGAAATGCCCCGGGTAATTATTATAGACTTCGACAGCATTAGTTCTTTTTTTATCGGCGGGAGGGTATACTTTTGGCGGATACTTCATGGTGAACAAATATTAGCATGATTCACAATTGAAAAAATAATAATGTATAATATAAGGTTGATCAATATAGAGGCCCGATGAAATTCTGTGCAGACTGTAATAGTTTATTGACGCCGCGACCGATCGGCGACAAACTAATATTTGTATGTATATGTGGTAATCAATATGATGCTACCCCGGAGGATACATTGCGTATCCACAAAATTATTGATGCATCGGAGTCCAGTCAGAAATTTGATGTATTCATTGAGAATGCCAGTCATGATCCGGCCGCGAATATTGTTAAGCGCGATTGCCCAAAATGTCGCCGCGATTATATGACGCGGATTTACATAGATGTAAGCGCCACTCTGCTGTATATATGCGAATGTGGCTACAAGATCGGCGATGACAAATAAATTATCCGACTATTTTTTTCATAGATTAACCATAATTTTTTATTATATTTGTCTTTCCGGAGTACAATAAGTATTCTAAAAATATAATATAAAACATAACTTTTATTTTAAGAATCCTGTTACTAAAAAGTATACACCCCCGCCAACAAAGGGCCGAGATCGAAAAATAAAAATCTATATCTATATTCCGTAAAAAATTGTCTAATTCTTTTGGCCCGAGTGTGCACTTGACGTAATTAATTGTATCCTTGGACGGTAACTTCATTGAAAAGTCTGGTCACCAATAATGTATTCGTTTATGTAAAACATAAATTATTTATTTATGTAGACGTGGTATTTAACTAAATAGTTACTTTAAGATCGACGACCAAAAGATTACATTGGGTGTGCAAATCAAAGATCGGCCAGGCACTATACTCGTTGGCAAATCCATTTAACTTTAATAAAAAATATTACTAAATCATTGGCCATTAATTATAACACATAATTAGCGACATAATGTCCCGTGGAATAATTTCCAAATACCCGAAGAGGAGAAGAGGCATATATTTATGTTTACAATTGTCATATTGTTGTTGATACGATCGAGATTCATCATCCTCTTTTCTAGATTTGTGGTATCGGCGGCATTGCCGAACGGCATTAATCACCTGACATATTTCATTACTCATTGGTATACGCGAACAATATGCATCAATGGATAACATAATAAATTTTCTGCATTGTATAGCGGATTGAGTACCATCGCTAAAATTATGAAATAAATTCCAATAATTATCTACAATAAATACCAATAAATTATAATGTAAATTTCTGATTGTGATATCTATGTTATGAAACTCTGATATAATGTATTGTAAATATTTCCATAAACGCTTTTGTATCAAATAATTCATCCCGACATATGGAAAAGATGCATCTTTTGGCGGTAAGAATTCATGGACGGCATTAATGTCTCCACCACATTGATATAATATTTTACATAAATGTTGTACGTGCAAATTACCGTCATCGTTATTTAACATGAAATGCAGAATTTCTCCACCAAGAGTACCTTTTAGATCTCTGATTTTATGCATATGCGGATACAACCAACTTAGATCACCTTCTTGAAACATCATTAATCGTTGTATATAATCACATTCACCCGTTATTGGGCAATTATCATCGATGGCATATCGCTTCATTATGGATTCTTTTATTTTTTACTTATATAATTTCATTTTGGACAAAGATTCGATTATAATTCTTCGATTACAAAAAAGTATACCCCCGCCGACAAAAGGCCGAGATCGAAAAAAGAAAATCTATATCTATATTCCGCCAAAATTTGTCTAATTCTTTCGGCCCCGCGCGCGCTTGACGTAATCAATTATATTCTTGGACGGTAACATCATTGAAGAAATCCGGTCAACAATAATGTTTTAGTATTCGATCAAATGTTTGTGTAAATAAAAATCCGTCATTATAGTATACGTTAATTTAAACAAAGATTTACCCAAGTTTATTGATCAAAAGATTACATTGTGCGCGATTATTGAGCCGATGCAATCGGCGTTATTCTTTATGTAAAATAAATGAAATATAATCTATTAACCAACCGATGGTTAGCGCGAATTACACTGTACATAATATTCAAAAAATTGATAACAATTTATATTTTCCATTCAAACGGGCGGCTCATTTTATTGACATCCCAATCTTCGACATATTTCACTTGCATATTTCTATGCCGGTCATATGCTTTCTTCACAACCCGACGAAGTTTTAGTGGACATCGCCGCATATTAAATTCCTTTTTTGCCATCGCGATTGGATTATCGAGGCCATCAACCGGCACCATTACATTCGCATTATTACTAATTTGATCCGCACGGATACTTATAATCTCCGTCATTTCTGTTTTTGTAATCATATTCGAAGTCTTTCTATGTTCCGGCGCGATCACCACCACGTCGCAAAAGATGCTCGGGTCTGTCGGCTCATTTAATGTTTCGAATTCGGCCTCCGGACCAGTTGGCTCCACTACTTCATCTTCCGCCACAGATCGATCGTCATCTTCATCATCCGACATCGTCCTTACTAAGTATTATATATACAATATTCAATTTGAATATTGTATATGTATATATTATTATTATATTTCAGTATGGGTTTACTATTATTCTTCATCAATATTTATACACGCGCGTGTGCCGCCTTTACAATTAGGCGGACACAATTAATACGAGGTTTCAAACGCGTATTGATGCGGCATTGGATTATGTATTGCCGCCGCGGAAGTAGTCGGGCATTTTACATTAAAAATAATACAGATTATGGCGTTGTCGAAATTACTCGCGCAACTATCATCCCGGCATTTCAAGATATTACACATATGTTACAATTTTATTTCGCTTTCGAAGAATCACCCGCATTAAAAGAATTACAACACATAGTAGCTCCCAGACAAACTAACCTAGTTGTTCATTATCAACTTAACAATGAACGCAAAATTATTAATATTGATCTGGTTCGGGCCAAGATTATGCCCGATACCGATATAGTATTTGATAAGATTCCATGGGATGTACCATGTGATATATCAGAACCGGTTGGGCAGAAGAAAACCGCGCCCGCGTCATCAATCGAAACGACGGCATCCATAACGCCGGCGACTATTACCACTTCCCATCAATTAATGTCGGGGTCCGATGTCAATTATGCAATTTAATTAATGCCTACAAGCATCGCCGGGCGCATTTGCGCGCAAAATAATAAGTGTGATAATTATTTTTTGTCCCGGAAATTTTCTGTTGTCTGTCGTATACGTGCCCCCAGAGATGGACGCAGCACGTCAGGATGAAAACAACGATGAATATGATGACAAGGACGTATACTATTATAACAATTCCAGTAATATGAATGCTTCCCCCGATGTTAATGTCAATGAAGTCGAAGTTTGTATGCAAAATGAGAATAATTTTATGTTACAAGAGCTTTCGCAAACAAAAACCAGTAAATGTATGCGCGAGCTTATTAAATTTTTAGATTCGCGGCCGGAATTCCAGGCAAAGAAAGGATCGCCTGATACCAATATACAAAATCCGGCGACCGGAAAATGTTACAAAATATCTGACGCTCATATCGCCGAATTCTTCAAACATGTGGAAACATGTCGGCGCCAAAGCAATATTATGCATTTTCAAGAGCGTCAAACCGAATATTCCGGAGTGATGATTGATTTCGACCGATATCAGAAATCAGAAATACGAGAGATGAATGACTGGCATTTCGTCGAAGTCGCCAAACTATTATGTCAAATCTTTGCTAATACTTTACAAATATTTGATGAGAAGGGCATCGCTCAATTTAAAATATTTATAATACAAAAACCATCCCCGGTGTTGGAAACACAGAAGGAAAGTAAAAAAGGATTATATAAAGATGGGGTTCACTTCCTTATACCGGAGATACAAATTCGGCGGGAGGCCAAGCGATATATTCTCGACAAACTCGCGACCCACCCCCAGTTTGAAGAACTCTTCGAAGATATTCCCAATCTCGAGCCGCCAAAATCCATGGTCGACATGATGTCAGCATGTGTGCCGATCAACTTCTATGGGTGTTCCAAGTTTCGTTCTATTCCTTATATTCTAACATATGTATTAGATTGTCATATAAGTCGCGGCGGCAAATCAATTAATGTTTCGCAAATGGCCGACGCAATAGAAGCATTGAATTTTCATCGCACCGAACATAAGTCTGGCGGCGCCAATAAGAAGGCGCCCGAAGATCCGCCGCCAACATTTATTGATAAAGCGGCGGGAGGGAAACGCATTGATCCGGCCGAGTATAATTTAGTATATGAATTGTCATTGAGTTTCTCTACCGGGATTGAAAAAAAGTGGTTGAATAAGCGCCGGGTGGATATACGAGACTCATGTGCAGCAGAAATCAGGATATTTAACGAACGGACAAAGGATGATAAATTGCCGGCCGATGAACTCTTTGCCGTAGATCACTCTGTTTCGGTTCTCGCACTTGATGACCCCGAAGCTGCCTATCTTAAACGAATATTGGGAATTCTCGACGTATCATACGCGACGGAATATCATAAATGGTTTGGTGTTATATGTGCCATCGCCAATACTTCACATATGTATAAAGAACTTGCTCAATGGTTCAGTCAGCGAAATCCTACCGCATGGAATCCAGTTGAGTTTGAACGGGTATGGCGCGAGGCCGTCGCCGGGAATTGTCGCGGTGACCCGGTTACTAAATTATCAATAATTCATTGGGCCCGTGAATGTGACCCGCAGATGTTCAAGATGATTCAACAAAATAGTTATGATTATGTTCTCGAAAGTTATGCCCGAAAATATGAAGGGAAAATCGGCCATGCTATGGTGGCCCGTATTCTCAATATCATGTTATTCGATAAATATATTGTTGATACTAATGATAAAAATGAACACGGTTGGTATGAATTTGTCAGCGCCAATCAGAGTCAGGAACACGGACAAGTTTGGAAATGGCGCTTTGAAAGTAAGCGGCCCGACGTACTTCATCGTTACATATCGGAACATCTGCCCAAAGTCTATGAAGTCGTCGAGGAAAAATTGAGGAAAACCCGTGATGATAATGCTCACAATGAGGATCTGGTCAAATATTGGGGCAAGGTCGAGAAAGAATTCAAGAATTCTATGTTTAAATTATCTGATAATACATATCAAAATAATATCTTGTCACAGGCCATCTATTGGTTTCGGCGCCGCGGATTCTCCAAACAATTGGATAAAGATGTTGATATTATCGGTGTTGCCAATGGGGTCCTCAAATTAGGAATGCAGGCGCGACTTATTACCGGCCCGCATGAATACAAAGTAAGCAAATATATGACGGCGGATTATCAGCAATATGATCCTGCCGATCCAATTATTCGGCGGATCGAAGCGATGATTCATGAGATGTTTCCGGAAGAGGATGTGTTTCAATTTATATTAATGTATTTGTCAATGGCACTTGAAGGAAATATTGCTCGGCCAATGATTGTGTTTCTTGTTGGCGGCGGTTGTAATGGCAAGTCTATCTTGTTTAGTTTACTCGGTTATACTTTCGGCGAACTTTATTGGTATAAGTGTCCGATTACTATCTTGACTTCGGCGTATGAAAAGGCCAATGAGGCAAATAGTGCGTTAGCCTCCATGGAAGGGAAACGTTTACATACTTTCTCCGAATCTAATGAAGGCATGAAGTTGAATGAGGGTCGAGTAAAGGATTTAACCGGCGGCGAATCAATATCCGGCCGCGATTTATTCAAGGGACAACGGAATTTCGAAATCCGCGGTGTCTTGATCTGCGGAAGTAATCATGAAATCAAAATTACTTCGACAGATCATGGTATCTGGCGTCGAATATTCTATTATAAATGTAAAGTAAAATTTACACAGACACCTATGCAAGGCAATCAATATGAGAAACAGGCGGATCCATCATTGCCGGAAAAAATCAAGACGCCGGAATGGCGTCGTGCTATGCTATCTATATTAGTACATTACAACATAAAATTAAGAAAAGAATATCACCACAATATAAATGCGGTACCATGTTCAACCATAAAATATGAAACCGAAGTATTCCGTAATAGTCAAGATGTATTCAACAGATTTATCACAGAACGAATGGTGAAGACTACTCAGGCAGAGAAAGATATTACGGTTGAGATGCTACACGCCAAATATTCCGAATGGTATTTCTCCAATTTCCGCCGCGAATGTGATCTAAACGTTGATAATGTTATGACGCGTTTGGAAAATTCCCAACTTCATGGTTATCTCAGCCGCCTTGACAATGGTGCCTGTGTGTTGAAGGGTATGCGCATCGCCGATCGCTCCGATGAAACATTGGAAACATTCGAGGCCTGGTTTTTCCCGGCAAATACATTGCATACCGCCGGAATACATGCCGATGATATTGTTGATTCCGACGATATTAATACTAAACATTTTACATCGCCGGCTACATCACCGGTCATTTATCCGAGCACGCCACCAGATACATTACAGATAACGCCGATTGTTAACATAATTACGGGCAACATCGGTGGAGATACTGACAATAGCGCGGAAAACATACCGGATGAACCCGAACACGATGGTGCCGATGATAATAATGAAGATCAGGCCGCGGATGAACCCGAGAATACGCCTGATGATCAGCCCGATGATGATATTGATGAAAATAATGCCGATGAAGCAGATAATGACAATGCCAGCAAGGAGGTGCTGGGGGGTCATACCACTGATGATCCGGCGGAAATAAACGTCAAATCCTCGGATAAATGTGATCAATTTTGAATAATATTCTTGCTCCATTACTAAAACATTATATATTTTACAATGCAAATCGGTAATGCATTATCATAATATCGGCCGGGCGTATACTTCATGCGCGATATAGTGTATCCTGGAAAGAAGTAACATCCAATCAACAATAATTAAAACATTTAATAGTTACTACATAAATATCCGTTGACTGACCAACTATTATGGATATTTATGTAGTAACTATTAAATGTTTTATGATTAAGGATACTATTAATGTTACTCCTTTTTACTTGAGCGGATACACTATGCGCGATTATAGAAGTATAAGTTAATTTGTTTACCTAATCTGTTGACTCTTCATCATCATTTTCTTTAGCCCAGAAATTGAATTCATTACCTACAAATATTGTACATAAGATGTCTTCGAGTGAGTCTACGCCTGCGGGATTATATCTTCTGAAACGTTCAGGTCACCAGATATCTTTATTTACATATTTAGATGATAAGAATCTTTGGGTCGCGGAAGGAGTGAGTGACACCGGCTCCTTCTACTCTACACAATTGCGGTACCGTGATGAGACCGCCGCATTAATTGGTCTGCGACAACATATTCTGCATCAACATCATCATCCGTCTTATCTGGTTTGTTGGGCACTAAATGGGGTGCCAAGAATGTCCTGCTGGCATTTTTGGCAATTTCAGCCAGAATATCCGGAAGAATCATATAAGACACATGATTTAAAACCAATGAAAAAATAATGGTGATCAAAATATTAAATAACTATTATTTTTTGTTTGTTGCTTCCACCAATTACTTTCTGCTTGAAATATAAAATGCCATCAACGGTTCTCAATTGTGCTTCCTTTTGCTTTTCGGTGAACATACTATCAAACTCCATTTTTTGCACTTGATTAATCAATGGGGTCATCTTATTTTCATCGCGAACTATTTCAGACAACTTATAGTATTGGATGATGCGGGGATCCATATTATTGTTTTGATCTTTGATCAATATATTATATAACAATAAGATAATTATATTCTACATTATATATATTTACATTGCAAACCATGAAATCGTATATACTGTTTTCAGCATTCGGCGACGAAATTCGCCATCATCTAATTTGCCAATCTAAAGAAGATGCGGAGACGAAATTAGTAGAATTTGCCAGCAATCATATTATTGATCGTATTGGTAAATGTAATTTTGTCAATACATTAGAAAATAATGTGCCGACTAAGCTTTGTCCGGTAGGATATGTTGTTAAGTATGCACGTAGAGATACTGATGCCGATGTTGATGTGCCTAAATTATCTGCGAACTACATTAATCAGATATATATTATGTCTACTCGTGATGTTGAGGTAGGAAGAATCTTCTCGAATAAAAAGCGCGTCATCGAAATCAATGGATATTACGCCATCGATGAACTTATCACCGAAGACTCCTCTCCGGCCCCCACCACATCATCATCGCGGCCAAATATTACTAAAATATTTACCCGAAGTGATGCGGCATTACGTGTAAAGTATAATTCAGTTATTCAAGAAATATTGGCTCGGGCAAAATCTGCAGACTCAATATTGTCAACGCCAGGATTGATAGTAAAGGATGAACCAGTGATAGCCGCGGAGATTTCAGCGGCACCAGGAACATCGGAACCAAAATCCGAATAATATTTTACGAGATATTCCCCGTGACCCTTGCGCGACTGGGTTATACATTATGAAAACATAAATAGATTTCTTATTTAAGTATATCATAAGTTATAAAACGCGCCAATCAAAGATTGGCTAGGCGGCTATGGCCGCCGCGCTAACGCGCTGGACATTATACGATATAGATTATATTTGATTGATACCATATATATTTTTTATTCAAAAGTATAACTCAAGCGCACAGGCGGCGGCCCCCATCAGCGCGCGATTGGGTTATACTTTTGATGAAAAAATTATTGGTTCATTATCATTTATACGTTATATAGTATACTCACCAGCGCGAATGCGCGTTTGTATACGTTAACTTATACCTAAGTGAAACTATATATTTTTTATTCAAAATATAACCCAAGTGCGCGAAATATCGGGGCCGATAAAGTTGCCGCCGATAAAGTTACCGCCGATAAAGTTACCGCCGATAAAGTTACCGCCGATAAAGTTGCCGCCACGCTCAGATCTAGTTCGATCTCACAATAATCTCCGCCGAAGAATACAAAATTATAATTTTTGTTTTTACATAACATATATAATGTCTTATAGTAATTTAGTATTCAGTGGCGGCGGAGTACATGGGGTTGCATATGTTGGAGCGCTACGCCAATTGGAAGCCATGCATATTTGGCCATGTCTAAAGAATTTCGCGGGATCTTCTGTTGGGAGTATTTTTGCGGCGGCGTTGGCGTGTAATGCGTCCATTGACTACTTGGAACAAAAACTTGTTAACTCTAACATTAATGATTTATTCTCAATAAGTTGGTTCTTGCCTTTAGATTTATATCGACTTACTTCAGAATATGGGATATGTAAAGGTGAAGAATTATATGAATGGCTTGGACAAATATTCATTGACCTGACCGGCGATCCTGATATTACATTCAAATATCAATGGATGTTAAACAATCGGGCATTGATTATCACCGGTACCAATCTGGATCGCGGTATTACCGAATATTTTTCGCATTCAACCACACCGGATATGCCGATTAGGACTGCCGTGCGTATATCCGCGGGGTATCCATTTGTGTATACTGCAATTTTTAATGACCAACAGCAAGTTTTCGTCGATGGCGGCCTTCTCGATAATTATCCGATTGATTCGTTTGATATTGCTAATGGTGATGGCACAGTTACTATTAATCCGCATACTTTGGGCCTACGACTAACGGCGCCAACTAAGGTAAGCGGCGGATGTAAACGCATCGGCAAGGGAAATCCGCGGGAATATATAATGTCCCTCATAAATGCAATGTATAATCAAGCAATGCGCGTTCACGTTGACGATGCCGATTGGGCGCGCACGATACGGATTAACATCGGCGCCGTTTCCAGTTTGGAATTTGATCTGACAACAGAACAAAAAAAAGATTTAGTTGAGAGAGGTAAACTTGGAGTTAATAAATTCTTCCTCACCGCTCAGCCGCCGGTATCAATGACCTCTTCTAGAATGTTTTATCCGTCGATTGTCGATTTCGCCCCGGCCGCATCCACTTTGCCTAGTTTTGCGCCGGCGCTGATGCAATCGATGTTGTTGCCAAATTGCAATCAGACAAATTGCAATCTGACAAATTGCAATCTGACAAATTACAATCCGCCAAATTTAATGCTTGCGCATCAGTCGGCTGATGATTGTACTCAACCGGCAAATATTCCTGAATATTCTCCGATGTTACATGAACATAATCCGCCGGCAGAATCCTCGGCTTATAATTTAATACAATAATATTATAAAAATTATCGCCGACAATGTCATATAATTTCGGTTTTTTACTCATTAGTAGATAATAATCATGTGCATCCGTCCATTTTGCTAATCGATACACAACCATTTTTTTTAAATCGAGTATCACACATGATCCACTATCCACCTCACGCTTATCTTCATCACACAAACTACCGTCTTTATGTAATATTCCGCGCGGCATTGTACGTAACTTACTCGATCAATGATCAAAATAATATATAACATATAATAATTAAATTAGTACAATATAAATTTCAATTTTCGATCCCGATGAAATAATCATCGGGATTTACATAGCCGTCGAGTGCACTAAATTTGTCGACAGTTGCTACGAATAATTCATTTTTTTGTTTCAACGCCACCTTATTATACAATAATCTCTTCGGCATTTGAGTAAATTTAAATTCCTTGAGTGCTTCCAAGGTCAACGTCGGACTTTTGGTGTGCACGCCCATCCGTGACATATATGCATCGGATTCCGGCATATATGTAAGCATATTCAGCCGATATCCATCATAGATGCAATATTTCATTCTCACAATTGCATCATTGAAATCGGCATCATGAAGATCAAATGCGGAGGGTTTATTGAACGGATTAAATCCTAGCTCAAACATTTGTTCGATTAGGGCATCACGCGACTTAATTAAATCTATAACTATATGATAATTCTCGATACCAAGTCGGGTGCAATATACCTTCAGCGATTCTATTGAGTCAATCATATCCGCAGATTTGAAGTGCGTTTGAATCGCCCGAATGAGAAAGAGGCCGTCAAGAAATGTATCGGCGAGGGTTGTCCGCAATTTTAGCGCAACGGCCCCCGCATCCCCGGTCAGAGTGAAATGAGATGGGATTGCGTCTTTGTAAATCAAATGCCACTGAATGCTCTTCGCTTTCTTAACAGAATATTCTAGATAGATCGCTACGGAAATTAAGTCAGCGGCACAACAATCCCAAGCATATGCGGCCAAGATCATTCGCGTAGATTCCGGCGGCAAACTAAATTGGGCGCCCAAATGTCCAAGTTTCGTCAGCCGAATATCATCGTCGGCTACGGCATGAATGAACCCGGTGGCATATAATTTCTCTAACATTTCATGAAGTGAGTCGGATGGAATGCCGTCGATTAAATCTATATTCTTCATTTGCAACTTGGGTTCGGTGTCCAAATTATAGCTCTCATTCAGTTCCGCAGTATTTGCCGGATATTTTCTATCGCCGACCGAATATTTATTCTTAACTTGTTCTACTAATATTGGTAAAATAATTATAGACATATCCGATGTAATCATGTCCGGATATTGGATCTCGTGGAGGAGACTAAGGATATCTTTTGGATATAATGTATAGAATTCGCCGGGAAATTTCCGCCCAACCCGCCCGATCCTCTGTTTAAACCGCGAGACAGTAACCGGCCGAGACACAAGTGCGCTGACGCCATTCGTCGGATAGTATTCGACCTCGCGACTAATACCACTTTCAATCATATATTTTAATGTACTAATTGTTAGACCGGTCTCGGCAACATTCGTCGATAAGATTATGCGCCGCAATGGTTTATGTTTTTCGCCGGCAATTGACACCAATAATGTATCCGGCGGCGCAAATACTAAATCATGCTCCCGTTTTCCATAAATAACCGCATCCCGATCGATAAATAATGGGAGAAATACAGGTTTCTTAGCCTTCAATAGCCGTTCATTCTCTGTCGATAATGTTTTGAGAATCTTCTCCGCCTCACCGGCCCCTGGGACGAATGCTAAAAGGTCGGCGGTTTCAGGTTTATCTTGTAAATTACTTTCATGTATCTTGACGGCCAGCTTAGCAATATCATCAACATAATTAATAGAAAATCCATCGGCAAAATGTTCATGCTTGGGGTATGTTGACCCGGTCACCTGAATAACCGATGTAAAGTTAACATTAAAGTATCGCATATATTTGTCCACGTCGAATGTGGCACTAGTCGCTACAACAAATGGCAACTTAGGATTATCTTTATTTCGTAATAAGAAATTCTTTAACATATACATAACATAAGTTAACCCGAGGCCTAACTCATGTACCTCATCCATCACTATTACTTGATAATTTTCCATGATTTGTTCATCGGTCCGTGTCCGCAATTGCATGGCCAAACTATCCACCGTCATATATGTTAGGCCGAAATCAACTGTCTTTCTACTTGAACCGGTTTTCCACCCAATATTTTCACCGAGTTTTAAATAAGGATAATACCCAGTACCGATTAATTCTTCCCGCACAATTGATATTGCTGTCAGTACTCGCGGTTGTGATACCGCGATTTTCGCCCGTGGATTAACTCCTGACAACCATTTATATAGGTGTGCAGGGAATACCGTAGATTTGCCGCTGCCCGTATCACTTTTCAGGATTAATACACGATTTCCTATGCCCGTCTTATTCACCCGCTGCTTAAACCATTCTATAATGTAATCGATAGGAACAATATTAGAGAGATCCTCCTTTTTATCGACGGGAACTAAATTTCCGGCGACTAGTAATGTCGGGCCCGGCATAGTTATATTCCCCGAATGAAAAAATAAATTATCTTTCCGCTAATATACGGCAAAGAGTATTCGATGAATGGGTCATCATATATTGTAATATTAATCATCGCATTATTAGTAATCTGGTATTTCTCCCGGGAACAATTTCACATGTATACGCCGCCAGTTCGACCAGTCAATATTGCTTTACATGTCGATCCGCTGAGGAAATATGCGAATAATTCGCGGATTCCCCCGGGATACATTCCATACACAGCCATGGGCGATTGTGCCTGCCGCGAACCAAATATAAGTCAAAAATCATATCAACGTAAGACGTTTGACGCCGCGCTCGACAGTAGCGTACCATTGCGGCCCGGCACTATCTGGATTCCAGAAATCTATCGGCCGGCGAAAGAGGCCCCATTGGAACGAGTGATATTATTCTATTCCCCGTGCAGTTGTAAACATAATCTTGTCGCCGTCTTCGAACAAGTTCAGAAACATGCCAGCGATATTGCCGCCCAACGTGGAATCAAGTTTGAAAAAGTCGTGCGTGATAAGGCTCAAATTAATGAATATGAAACATTGCCCAAAGTTGTCAAAATTCGCAATAATGGGCAGGTATTCGTCTATCGCAAGGAAACTGATTTCGGCGCATTATATGATTGGGTTATGTCCGATGTGAAAATATCTCTCAAAGATTATTTCTAAATGTGAATATGTTAGTTCATGAAGATAATGATTAATATATTTTTTCCTCAACATTAATTCATAATTGCAGGGAAGGACACAATTATACATTTGCTTAGTCGAACATATACGCACCAATTGCTAATTGTATTACCACATTCCAAATTGTATATGTGACCACATACGAACACTACTAATTAGTATATGATGTAAACTTCATTCATTGTATTGTTAAATAACAACAAGTTGGTGAATAATTAATTTTTTGCCAATAGATTCCGCTCTAGTGTATCCTCATGTCGATCTCCAATTGAATCAGATCTTAGTAAATAGTGAGTAAACCTCTTTATAATCAAACCCACCATATACAACATATTAAATATGGCAGCCATTACCCCAATCCGAACCGACGAACCCTATCAGATGTCAGATAACGATGTCGTCCTTCAAGGAGTTTCCTCGGAAGACCTCAGCACAATCCCGACACACGGGGTCCGGATGGTTGAAACTCTTCCCCATGAAGACGACGAAACGGATGGTGAAACAGACGACGAAACGGACAATGAAACAGACGACGAATCGGATCGGGGTGCTCACGACGGACTACGAGTCCCGGATGCAGTAAACCCGGAACCCTATGGGTTCCCAAGTAGTAGCACACACCGTCACCGTGCCCTTCCAGCAAATGAGACCGCAACAAATAGTGATTATGATATTGAGCCGGCGATTAGTGAACAGAATTGTACTCTATCAAGCTGGTGGTATCACTCATTACCATTGATGGACTTGAATCATGAGGATGATGATGGTAGCGATTATGAATCTTGGATGCATAGTTGTAATCAACAACGTCAGCCGTCTCAATCACGATTCTCAATTGAATCGCTGTTTGGTCATATTGGTGATGAATATTAGCGATGACACTAGTATTATAAGTTGTGAACAATTAGGAATTATGAAAAAAATAATAATTTTTTCCATTGATCGAATATCAAAATTTTATTCTATCGGAATAAGTTCATGAATATAAGGATTAATATATTTTCCTAATTTAAATTTATAATTACAAGGGGTACATTCAAATATTGTGTTGGAACCATACCATGTATATGATGCACTAACTGCTACAAGATTACCACATTCTGGACAATATATACACCCCACACCATCGTCTTCAAAGTATGTCCATACATATCCAGGAATATATTGTCGAATCAATTTTAGAATATCATTAGGTATACATGATAAATATGTGTTTCCCTCTGTAATTATTTTCCAATAGGTTCCGACGCACTTATAATGTTCCCATAAATCTGACTTCAAATTATCTATTTGTATTAAATATTCTTCATATTTATCATTAATTGTTGCACCAGGTAGGGGATAAGTAACACTGCTCATCGTTGATGAACTCAAACATCTTATTAATTGTAAGATATAATTTTTGATAAATAAAAAATTCAAATAGAATATGTCAATTGAAATATTGCAATGCGGTTTTAATTGGATTCATCTTATAAATATAATTATGTATTTCCGCAATTTCGCCGGCCGTTAATTTTTCGGCATTTATAGTACAATACAGGACCTCTCCAGCATAAATGATGTGTAGATCATCCATATATTTGTAGAAGAATTCAATTGATTTCATGTCAACGATATAGGATTTGATCGATATTTCATTGCCGGTTTTATTATATTTACATAACGTAGTACGACCGTGGTTGCCGCATACCTTAATATATACTATATCATTATTGATCTTTTTTATCTCAAGTATAGTATTACAATAACGAGTGAATACTATATACTGTGTATTATTCGGATACATTGTAATCTTTTTGATTTCATTGGCACAACTCTGTGTCTCACTCACAAGTTTGCCCATATCATATTTTGCGATATATGTGACATTGTTAATTTTATGGACAGACTCCCCATGCCATAGACCATTCACAGTTTTATGAAAATAGCCTCCGGGTTGGACACACTTAAATACTGGCACACCATCAATAATACATTCGCTGTAACTCATCGAGTTGGATGACTGTGATGCTGCTTTAGTTTCCGTCGCCAGCTTAGTTTCCGCTGGCTTAATTTCCTCCGCCGGGTTAGTTTCCATCGGTTGAGTTTCCGCCGCTGGTTTAGTTTCCACTGGTTTAACAATCAGTGCCATCCACCATGGAACCCACGCCGGTTCAGTTTCCGCTGGTTTAATTTCCGACGTCAGGTTATTTTCCACTGGCTTAGTTTCCGCTGGCTTAATTTCCGCCGCCGGTTTAGTTTCCACCGGCTTAATTTCCGCCGCCGGTTTAGTTTCCACCGGCTTAATTTCCGCCGCCGGTTTAGTTTCCATCGGTTTATATCCTACCTGCCATGTTGCACTATCGGTGTTACATAATTTATCAACATTATCAACTGATGTATAGTCCGTGAGGGTAATTTTATTCGGCGCCGATACAGCAGGAGAACTCAATCGGTATATATGGCCGAGTAATTCTCCGACGATTTTTTGTCCCTCCGGAGTCTCGCAAATTTTATCCAGTTGTTCATGAAATATATTATTTGGACGTCCCGTGGCAAAATTCTGAACGTTAGTAGTAAATCGATTCATGGTAATAGATTAACAAGATATGTATAGATGAATTGGGAAATAAAAAATTCAATTTTCAATTCAAAATTGGAACGGTTGCAATTGATCAACATGCGTTGCTAATATGTCATACCCATCCTTATCGGTAATGGGTTTAATGGTTTTTATTAGATCGTTATCAATATCTACTATGACTACTTTATTTAACATATTATTAGAATTATATAAACTTCGTATATTGTCAAGGGTAACTCCTTTACATATAACTGTAATTTCTGTATCCGTACGCTTGAAATTACCAAGAAATTCCCCATTAGTATTATATGTACATATTTCACGGATTTGATGGTTCACAATTTTCTTAAATTTGATAAGTTTGTTATTGTAAGTTATCACCTCAATTGTATCATCCCCGGTACAAGTTAGATCCAATCTATAAGCGCCGCGGATTTTTTTGGCCGTGACTACTTTACCCATATTGTAATAATAATATACCTCGGTATCTCCCATCTTGATACAACTTTCTCCATGTAATACTCCACCATCAACTGTTTTATGAACATACTGTGAGGCATCCTTAGATGACGTTTTTACAACCATTACGCCGTCTATCTGGAGTATTTCCATGTTTGCATATTCTTCTAGTATGGGCGTTACTTCTGCCATAAATTGTTTACCACCCTTCTCGTATGCCTCATCTAAGAGATCATGCAAACGCTTTTTATTCGGTGTTGTTGTATCCATTTGTTGAGCTCTATTTTATAACGGATGTAGGAAATATTTATGATTTGGAAATAAAAAATTCAATTTTCAATTCAAAATTGGAACGGTTGCAATTGGTCAACATGCGTTGCCAATATGTCATACCCCCCATCCTTATCGGTAATGGGTTTAATGGTTTTTATTTGATCGCGATGAATATCTACTATGACTACTTTATCTAACATATTATTAGAATTATATAAACTTCGTATATTGTCAAGGGTAACTCCTTTACATATAACTGTAATTTCTGTATCCGTACGCTTGAAACTACCAAGTAATTCTCCATTAATATTAAACGCATAAATTTCACGGATTTTATCATTCACAATTTTTTTAAATTTGATAAGTTTGTTATTGTAAGTTGTCTCCTCAATTGTATCATCCTCGGTACAAGTTAGATTCGATATATAAGCGCCGCGGATTTTTTTGGCCGTGACTACTTTACCCATATTGTAATAATAATATACCTCGGTATCTCCCATCTTGATACAACTTTCTCCATGTAATACTCCACCATCAACTGTTTTATGAACATACTGTGAGGCATCCTTAGATGACGTTTTTACAACCATTACGCCATCTATCTTGAGTATTTCCAATTTTGCATATTCTTCTAGTATGGGCGTTACTTCTGCCATAAATTGTTTACCACCCTTCTCGTATGCCTCATCCAAGAGATCATGCAAACGCTTTTTATTCGGTGTTGTTGCATCCATTTGTTGAGCTATATTTTATAACGGATGTGGGAAATATTTATGATTTGGAAATTAAAAATTCAATTTTGGCCGGATATGTCTATCTTGTTTTTTGTTTGTATTGTTCACTCATATACTTAACATCTTTTCCCAAAACTTCTTTGGCATGTGGATCAGCCTGATAATTCCGCAACAAGTTAAGATGACGCAATATTTCTAATGGATTTTGAGTTGCCTTTGCCGCCTTATCTAAGGCCGAATGTCTTTCGGCCGACGATTTACTGGTTGTGTAACCGTAATGACGAAGAGATAATTCGCCGCTGAATTTGGGAAGAATACGTTTGCTCTTCGGCGTCTTACCCGGTTTTCCTTTATCCGGCACACATGCCGAGGGTACCCTGGCCCTATCAACATAAGAGCTACGAACATGTACACCTTCCGATCGGCGATAACTTTTTCTTGAATGTGACTTTCTCATATAAGATGATCTACGAATTTTACCTTTGGGACAAGAATCTGGCGGTGCTAGGTCCAACGGACCGTTGCACCGCTCGTTGTGATAACGGTCGATCGAAGATCGACCTACACAACGCGGCATCTCTATATTATATATAATAATTTTGTCAGAACATTTAAGGTTGGTGGGTGGATAATTGGAATGAAAAATAATTAAAATAATATATAAAATGTTTAGCCGAGAAAATTATGATAATCGAGTCATCTCAACATTTGAAGTAATCGGCTGTTATTTTGTTGATGTATTTTATAATCACATTTATCATGCGGCAAAGGATCGAATAAAGTTAGCAATGTCGCCGCTATCTTTAACGGATTCATATAAGTCCTGTGTATGTGATTATGTGTTGGGGGCATCAAAAAAACCCGACTATTATAAAAAGATGATAACCGGATTACATTTGTATTATCAAGAACAGACAAGTTTTTCCACAATTACCTTAGGTGATTTTATCAATAATGTTATTCAACAATATGCGCCGAAGGAATATTATTCCATTATGCGGGAGCATGATAAGAATGCATTCTTCGGCAAGACAATATTAAATGTTATTGGGCAATTCCGTGATGAAATCCTTGAATTTAATATTTTGAGGAAAATTATTGATGAACACAAGGATCAAAGTAATATCCGGCTGCTTACAAATAAAATTGTACATATACAAGTGGTCGAACGCGAGCTCACTTTTCACAAATTTGCCGAACAATTTTCCCGAGGAGATAGGCCGTTGACGAAAGAGCAGGTTGATAAAAACATTGTTGAGAAAATTTTGAATGAACGGAATGTCTTGGCAGAACAAGTGAAAAAATTATTGAAGGAGAAGTGTACTTTACAATTAGAATTAACCCATGCGAAAACAATTGCGGAACAATTGGGCGATGAATTAGCGCGGACACATGCAAAATATGCCGCCTCGGCAATTTCATTGCCGAGAGAACCGTCGATTGGAGCGGAATCTCGGCAGGTCTCGGCCGCCCGTGACAGATTACGTGATAAATTGCGCGAACGATTAACTGTCAATTCATCGGTGACGTCTACACCGCCACCACCCATCGTATCATCAACTCCTCGGCCATCAACAATAACTGCGCCGGGAAGGTCAACACCGGCACCAGCAACAACAGCTGCCCCATTGATTATTCTCCCCGGGGTAACGACGGGCGGGAATCAACCGGCGGAACCAAAAGATATATTTATGAATGATATTGATAATGATACCGGCGACGATACTACTTCAGATTCGGAATCAAGCACTCAGGGGGGGAATGATGTTGATTGATTAACTTCTGATATAATCCTGATCGGCGACCACAGGCGAGTTTACGAGCCGATCCGCGCTCCGGTTAATCCCGCATACATATAATCGCGCATAATTGTAATCTCGATATGATCTAATATAAATAACGTTATAAGATCAAACAAAGAAATGATACATAGTAATATTATTGGCTAGGCAATTCCATTGCCGCGGGGCACGCCCCTATTAATCTATTATGTATCCTTAATATTTTGATCAAAAGTTATATGAATAAGATCCGAAACTGATTACGTCAATCGCGCGCCGGGATTCATACCCCCCCGATATGATTATACTTTGACTTTGTTTTTTGCTTCTTCGACGGCTTTTTTTACTTCAATTAATATATAGAATGCAATGCCATTCAGTGTAGGAGAAGCGATAAATTCATTTGCAAATTGGATGATTACGGCGCCGCTAACAAGTGGAATATTTAAGAATCCCGTATATACGGCGCTGGCATTAAGTGTAATAATAGTTGTAATAATTATGATTGTATTCCGCAATGTGGAGACGGAGGAAACAGATCCACTTTGGAAATTAGGATTGCGCATCGGAATGTATGTGTTGGCAGTCTCAATATCATTTATATTCTTCCATAGTTATTATTTGAAGCATGAACTCGCGGAGTCCACCGGCGGCGAAGAACTTAGTGCCATATTTAACGCGGGTAATACCATGCCGCCTGAAGAAAAAATAGCAGTTGGCCCAACTAAATCGGCCGATGGTTCAGTTCGCTCGGCGCCACCAGCTGCCCAATCAACTGTACAATCGGCCCCAGCACAATCGGCGCCGGCACAATCGGCGGAATTAAAACCGGCCGTTATCAAAGTTGATTAATGTTGTTGAGGATGTCGGTCAATTTTACGTGTTGAGGCACAACGGTCTCTGGCCGAAGGCCGAGGTGCGACGGTCCCCGCGCTTTGCGCG
>Ga0209542_10001240_pt1 | contig 60545 bp, 86 predicted proteins | sample RifCSPhighO2_01_FD_184028 | JGI IMG/M metagenome (GOLD analysis project Ga0209542, IMG submission 184028) | Soil microbial communities from Rifle, Colorado - Rifle CSP2_plank highO2_0.1 (SPAdes) (version 2) | ecosystem: Environmental > Terrestrial > Deep subsurface > Rock core/Sediment ...
TTTATCATGTGTATGTAATAAACCATTACCAATCTCCCCACCAGGCAAAGGCTCGGGTAATTGTTTTCTATCTCCACAGATACCGATATTAATATCTGCATGCCAATGTATTACTTCGGAAGGAATCCCACTTAAGTCATAATCTGATCCGGTATTATTAGAGGGTGCTCTTGTAACTAAAAAATAAATCAAATAAATAAATCCAATTACAATTATAGTAATAACAGAATAAGTGATAATATCTTTAGTTGATTTTTTCTTTTTTCTATTTTCCTCTGTCTTATTTCTTTCTTCTTCTTTCCTTAATCTCTTTAACTCTCTCCTTTCATGTTTGCTTAAATGTTGTATCTCTTGCTTATTATCTTGTTTTTCTTCTTCTTCCATTACTCAATTAAAAATTAAAAGCATTTTTAAATATTTCTCTTAGAATAAAAGATGATTAATATCCAAATTTGATAATATTATCGAAAAATGAAAATACTAAGAAGAGTTTTCTGGTCTTTATTTTTTACAATTACCGGGACTAATAAATTATATAACAGATTTGTATATCAACCGATAAAAAGAAAGATAAAAATTGATTCGGAAAAGGAATTTCAAAAGATCTTTAGATATGCAATTTCATTTAATAATTTTTATAAGAAAAAATATTATAAAATTGTAAATAAAAAGATAAGCCTGGAGAATATTCAAGTTTTAGACAAAAAAGAGCTTAAATCAGCTTCTTTAGATATTCTATCAAATAAATATAAAAAAAATATTGAACAATTTAAATTCAAACTAAATAGTTCAATTTTAAGAAACTTGATTAAATTATTTATAAAAAGTGATTTTATTATTACAATGTCAACAGGCGGATCCACTGGAATACCATTAATTTGTTACAAAAATAAGCAGTCAATTTTCACTGATACATTACTTTTTATACGTGGTTGGACAATGATGGGTTATAAGCCTGGGGACAAGGTTCTAGTATTTTACAATTCATATTACGATTATGATTTCTCTAATTTTAATAAAGGTACATTATTACACGGAATTAAACTATTCTTCTTCAATGTATTATCTAAAACAATCATTAAAAATCTCGTAAACGAGATTAATAATTTCAAACCAGATTTTATAATAACGTTCCCTTCTTATCTTAATGAGGCTGCCAATATCATCAGAGAAGAAAATTTAATTCTAAAATATACTCCAAAATCCATTGAAGTTAGTGGCGAAGTATATTCTGACCATCAAAGAAAGAATTGCGAAGAAACTTTCAAAACAGAAATATATGACTCCTATGGTTCAATAGAATTTGGTATGATAGCACATGAATGTAAATACCATAATGGCATGCATATCTATGAGGATATAGCAAAGGTTGAAAGTATAAAAATAGCTGAAAACAAAAAAGTTTTAATTGTTACTAGATATAATTCATTTGAAACACCAATAATAAGATACAAAATTGGGGATTTAGGGAATGTATATTATGACAAATGTGAATGCGGCATTGAAGGATTAAAGTTAAATAATGTGGAGGGTAGAACTGATGATTATATTTTGTTACCTAACAAGAAAAGGCTTTATCCCTCTTATTTCAGGCAAATTTTAAATCATTGTAATGAATTTTATAATAACACAATAATAGAATCAAATATTATAAATTATGTTATTAAAGGTTATTCCTATAAATTAATAATAAATATCTTGATTAAAGATGTTAAGTATAGAAATGTAATAAAAGACGTCTTATCAAAATATTTTAATAAAACAATACCAAGAAGTATCATTTTAAAAATAAAATTTCCAGATAGAATAAAAAAGAAAAGAAAATTCAGTTTAATAGAAAAAATTATAGTAAATTAATTTTTATAATTTATATTTCCTCATAAACAGGAAATTTGCAACAACACCAAAATAATTATTAAACAAATCATCTTAAAAAGAAAAAAGTATATAAAGATATTCCTTACTTGTTTACATCATATCTCTATATACATTAGAATTCATCATTCCGCCATTCATCATTGAATTCATATCAAAGTTATTGCTATTATGCATCTTTTGCATTATTAAATCCATATCGATATTGTCTCCATGCATACCTTTGTGCATATTCTCACAAAACTCTTCCATGCCTTCATAATTATATTTCTTATCACTGTCAAGACTCTCATTCTCTGCCAATGCTATTCCAACACCTGCCAATAGCACAATCAATATTCCTATTCCAAATAATTTTATCTTTTTCATTTTATCCTCCTATTGTTTTAAATTATTTAAATTTAACAAAAAAAGAATTACTTAATCATTGCTTGTTAAACCGTTTTAAATCGAAAAAAGCTAAAGCTTCTTTTTTTGGAGAAAAACAGAATAAGTTTTACCCTCTCTTTTTCTTTGTATTAATCTCATTCTATCCAGATTACTCAATATTGTACTGATTTTAGCCTTGCTCCATCCTAATCTAAATCTTAATGAATCTTGTGTGATCTCTCTTGTCTTTTCTAATTCTTTGATTACTTTTCTTTCATCTTTTGATAATACTCTTTTAATTATCTTAAGTTCGTCAATGTTTCTTTTCTTGTTATTATATTTAACATTCTCAGTTTCCTTGCTTAAGAATTTTAAGTATATTATCAAACCAATTGTCAAAGATATTACCATAGTTATTAGATTAACATAGTTGTCTTTTTCATAATTTCCAAATTCTGTCATGTGTTTTATCATAACGTCAACGTTATTTATATCAGGCCAAAAAAATGATTTTAAAATTAAAAAAATTAAGAAATAAGTTAAAATTATCAGAAGAACAACTAGCAGAATTTTACCGACAATGTCAAGTTCTTTAATCTTTATCATTTTTATTTTATAGTTTATATCTTCTCATTAATAAAGAGTTGCTTACAACACTTACAGAACTAAAAGCCATTGCACCGCCTGCTATAATTGGATTTAACAAAAATCCATTTAAGGGAAATAAAACACCTGCTGCAATAGGTATTCCAAAAGCATTATAGATAAAGGCCCAGAACAAATTCTGTTTAATTTTCCTAATTGTAAATTTACTTAATTTAATAGCCTTAACCACATCTCTTAAATCATTCTTAACCAAAACAATACTCCCGGTTTCCAAAGCAACATCAGTTCCAGAACCAATTGCAATTCCCAGATCAGCCTGTGCTAAAGCAGGACTATCATTAATACCATCACCAACAAAAGCAACAATTTTTCCTTTATTTTGTAATTTCTTAACTTCAGCAGATTTATCATGTGGTAAAACACTAGCTAATATTTTTTCAATTCCAACTAATTTTCCAATAGCCTTTCCGGTTCTCTCATTATCTCCAGTAATCATAATCACATCTTTATCTAATTTCTTTAATTCATTTATTGCTAACTTACTATTTTCTTTTAGAGTATCAGCAATCGCAATCATTCCAATTATTTTATTATCTAAACTAAGTAGTATAGCAGTCTTTCCATCATCCTCTAATCTAATCAAAGATTTCTCATAAGAAGAAACATTAATTTTATTATCCTGCATTAATCTTCTATTTCCATTTAAAATTGTTTTTCCGTTGTAATTAGCCTTAAGTCCCTTTCCAGGAATATTCTCAAATTTATCTGCATCAGGAATTTTTAATTTTAATTTTTTAGAATAGTTCATAATCGCCTCTGCCAAAGGATGCTCAGAATTTTTCTCAGCAATTCCAGAATAAAACAAAATATCTTTTTCTCTAAAATTTTTATTTAATGAAAAAACATCAGTAACTTCAGGCTTTCCCTTTGTCAATGTTCCTGTTTTATCAAAAATAATAGTGTCAACTTTATGTGCAATTTCAAGAGCTTCAGCATTTTTTATTAAAATACCATTTTCAGCCCCTTTACCGGTTCCAACCATTATTGCAGTTGGTGTAGCTAAGCCCATTGCACAAGGACAAGCAATAATTAAAACACCAATAAAATTTAACAAAGCAAAATTAAAAGCAGGATTAGGCCCAAAAAAATACCATATAAAAAATGTTATTAAAGCAATCACAACAACAACCGGAACAAAAATACTGGCAATTTTATCCGCTAACCTTTGTATTGGGGCTTTTGAACCTTGAGCTTCTTCAACTAGTTTAATAATCTGGCTCAACATAGTATCTTTTCCGATTTTAGTTGCTCTAATCCTCAAAACACCATTTTTGTTTATAGTTCCGCCAATAACAATATCTTTTACATTTTTCTCAACAGGGATACTCTCTCCAGTAATCATTGATTCATCTATAGAAGAATAACCAAAAATAACAACACCATCTGTTGGAATCTTTTCTCCAGGTTTAATAATTATAACATCATTAACCTTAACATCTTCAATTAGAATTTTAATTTGTTTATTTCCTCTAACAACAGTAGCTGTTTTAGCTTGTAATCCGATTAATTTTTTAATAGCCTCAGACGTTCTGGATTTCGCTTTAGCCTCTAAATATCTCCCTAGTAATATTAATGTAATTATAACAGCAGCTGTATCAAAGTAAACATCTGCTTTTAATGTTGTTCCGCTAAAAAAACTAGGAAACAATAAAACAAATAAGCTATAAACAAAAGCTGCATTAGTTCCAATACTAACTAAAGAATTCATATCAAAATTAAAATATTTTAAGTTTCTTAAAGCAATTTTATGAAACATCCATCCTGCATAATACTGAACAGGTATTGTTAATACCATTAAAACAATAAACATACTTTCTCTTGGTATAAAATTTAAAAAGGAAAAATAATCTTTATAAGTTCCGATTAAGATAAAAAAAGATAAAACAGTACTTAAGATAAATTTATTTTTTAGATCTTTTATTTCATGTTCTTTTAACATTGCCGCATGATCATGATCTTCATTTTTTTCCCTAATGTCAATATCATAACCAGCTTTCTGTATTTCTTTTTTAACTTCTTTAAGGTCTAAGGAATTTTCATACATTATATTTACTTTTTCTGTAGCTAAATTTACATTTGCCTCTTTTACATTCTTAAATTTCTTTATAGTTTTCTCTACTTTTGTAACACAGCTAGCGCAGTGCATTCCTCTAACATTTACTTCTATCTTAGCTAAAGTTCTTCTATTTGGCATATTTTCCCGGGTTCTTCTCAAAATCCTTTTTGCAGTTTAAAGCGCAAAAATAGTAAATTTTGCCTTTATATTCACTTTTATATGGAACATCTTTGTTAACCTTCATCTTACAAACCGGATCAACTTGTTTATTCCAAAACATTTTAACCTCCTTTATTACTCTTTCAATTCTTTTTTTCTTTCTAAATATTCTTTCTTGCTTATCTCTCCTTTGGCAAATCTCTTTTGTAAGATATCTAATGCAGATTCCTTATCTTCTTTATGTTTTGTAAATTGCTGAATTATCCATATTACTAACCAAATTATTGCAATCCAAAATAGTATCATTAATAACAAGCCAAACCAGCCAAAACCATATCCGATTCCGTTCATCATGTTTCCATAGTTCCCATAATTATAGCCCATCATATCTCCACCACCGTTATAATCAAAATTCATCATATTATTTCTCATCATATTCATCATTCCGCCAGAATACATCATATTAGCAATTCCATTAGTTTCATTACAATACATTGTTCTAGCCATGCTTATATGAAACTGCTCTTCGATTTTAGTATCTTCTTCAAGCTCCATCATCTTATGCATTAACTTATGCGCTTCTCCAGGATGCATTTGTTCCATGTAATATTCTCCGATTTCTTCTAATTGGTCATCATTTAATTTATCACAGGATACTTTATCCTGAATCAATTGTTTTGCTTCATCAAAATTCTCATCAGCAAATACATTAACCATTAATAAAAAAAACATAACAGCAAATATTATCCTTTTCATTTTTCTTCCTCCAATCCAATATATCAGAATATGATATATCAGAATATGAAAGATATATAAATCTTTCTACCCATTGACTAAAAATGAAGGAAATAAAAGTAACAAACCTGATTAAGCTATATGCGTTATTACTTCTGACAAAAAAACAAATGCACGGTTATGAATTAATAAAAGAATTACAAAAGTGTATTGGACAAAAAATAAGCACAAGTCATGTCTACCCATTTCTTAAAGAGTTGGAAAAAAACAAACTCGTTTTCCACATAAACATCGGAAAGAGGGAAAAAAAATATTATAAATTAACCAATAAAGGAAAGAAATTCGTAAAATCTCTAATGGAAAGATTTGGTTCTTTAACTGAAATTCTCATTAAAACAAAACTGGAGAAATGCGCTCATTGTGATTGTGAAATCTATAAAGGAGCTTATAAAAGTAAAATAAAAGGTAAAATATGTACATTTTGCTGTAAATCATGCGCATTATTCTACAACAATACTACCAAATCCCATCCCCATTGAACATGAAAACTTAAAAATGCCTTTTTGATTTGGAACAAAGATTATTACATTATCATTCTCTTTAACTAATTTTCTCACATTAAACTCAGGAATTACAATACTTCTCATGCATCCTTTAACATTATTTGTATCAACAATAATCTTTGTCGGAACATTGTATTTTAGATTTATTGTGTTTGGATAATAATTATAATTTTTAAAACCCAATTCAACAATTTGAAAGTTTCCAGGGTCTGCTTTCACCTCTTCTATTATCATATTACCATTGATATCTTCCTCATTAGAAAAAAAATTTTTAGCCGCAAAGATCATAAAAGAGAATATTAAAATTATTCCAACATAACCCACTATATTATTAACTCGCATTTTAATTAAATAAAAATGATCTGGACCCATAAACCATTAAAAATGTTAACCCTATTGCAATAACAAATATAACAGTTATAAAAGGCAAAAAGTTAAATCCTCCATAATCTATTTTTTCTCTTTCTTTTACCTCTTGTTCATATATCATATAAATTAAGCATATGATTATTAATATTATACTTACAACTAAAACAGGGATAAATATTTTAATGTTATCATTTAACGCCATCACAGATGTCATTGCACCCATCAAGCCCCCCATTAAACCAGCCATGACACCTTCCATAACACCAATTATACCGCAGCAATTTCCAGCATAACCCCCTACTATCATTCCGATTATCAATCCAGCAATACTACCAACAAAAAATCCATTTGTTGCTCCTACGATTAATCCAATAGAGAAACCAGAAGTCATTCCTATTGTCATTCCAATCATCATTCCGCTCATGCAAGAAAAAATGTTTTTATAGGCCTTAATATGCCATAATGCAATAGAATTAACCAACAATAATATTATCAAGAAAATTATATAAAAACCATATTTTGAAAAGAAATTTGGTATATTCCTAAAAAAACCAAAGTAAGCGATAATCTCTATAAGAATTAGAAATATCAGGGTATAAATCATTGTTTTTATCATTGATTTTTCAAGCTTTATTATTATTTTTTCTTTTTCCATTTTATTTTCTATTGTTTCTTGAAAGCTCCTAAATATCTTAAAGTAAATAACAACAATACTATGCTAAACAGATTAATATAAAAGCCATATCTTGCAAAAAAACTTATTACACTTAAAGGCAAAAAGAAAGCCCCAAGAGAAGCACAAGCTGGACATTGCGCTATTAAAAATGATGTAAATGTTGCACTGCTACCGGTTCCTATCCCTTTAATGCTGCAAATTCTTTTTTGTCTCCAAATATAAATCTGATATGATACTGTTATACCAAATAATAGAACAAATACAGCAAATAAAATAAGATTATAGTTGGGGATAACTTTAAACCATAAATCAACATTCTGCCATATTCCTAAAACTTGAGAGTAAATATAAATAGAAGCCAAAACAATAGAAGAGAACAATGCAATTAGAACATACTTAAAATTTTTAAAAACTTCGGAGATTTTCATTTTAAAAATAAAAAAATTTAAGCCTTTGACAAAGCTTCATCAATAACTTGTTTTATTGCTGCATATGGTTGAGCACCAACAATCTGTGTATATCCAGTTTTATCATTTCCAACAAAGAAACTCGGCGTTCCTGAAACTCCATAACTTTCTCCATCAGATAAGTCTTTCTGAACTTCCTGGGCATATTTCCCTGAATCAAAACAACTATCAAACTTTTCTGAATCTAGTTTAATTTCCTTTGCCCATTGCTTTACTGTAGCTTTTCCAGGATATGGCACTGTGCCTTGTCCAGATTTTGCCTGTTCATTAAATATTTTATCATGCATTTCTTTCCATTTTCCTTGTTCATTAGCGCATTCAGCAGATTCTGCATAATCTTGCGCTCCTTCATGGAATGGCAATGGAAAATCCTTGAAAACAAATAATATCTTACCCGTATCAATATATTCTTTCTCTAGTTGAATTAAAGAATCTTCATAAAATCTTCTGCAAAATGGGCACTGAAAATCTGAAAACTCTATAAAATTAATCTTAGCATTTTTGCTTCCAACTTTAGGATCATCATCTAGATTAATAGAGTTAATAACCCCATTTCCATTAGGATCATTCCCTTGATTTCCCTGCGGTGCTATAACAGGATTCCCGGTAATATCAGAGTTAGAACCTCTAAATCCACTCGTTAGCACACTAGCTATAAACAACCCAATAAAAACAAAACTAACTATCATCCAAGCTGTACTTTTCTTAACTGTAAAGGTTTCTTCTTTTTTGTTCTCATCCATAAAAATAATCTCCCGATAACAAAGAAAACAAAATTATCTAATTTAAATATGTTATGGTTAAAACAAAGGCATAAAAAAAGCCTAATTCTTCAAAATTTTAAGGATCTACCGTTCATAAAGCCAATTTAAATATTTTCTCTTAGATAAATAGATAATGTTTTCTTTTTAGGAATTCTCTTAACTAAATTTTTCTTCTCTAGTTCACTTAAAACCTGGCTTACCTTAGCTTTTGACAGATTTACTCTTAAAGTTAATGTATTCTGGGTTATTCCTGGTTCATTTCTAACCACATTGATTATTTTTTTCTCAAATTCATCCAAACCTTTTAACAGAATATTAAATTTTTCATCCTTTGATTTTATTCTTTCATTTCTTTCCAATATTTCTAATATTGCCTGTTCTGTCTTACTAAAGAATATCAAATAAAAACCAAGGGCGAGGGCAAATGACAAGATTCCAACTACAATATGCGACATTGACAATGATCTCTCTATTGCAATACAGTCCTTGTTTGGAAAACATCCTAATTCTTCACTTGTAGCATTTAATCTGTTCATAATATTAAAAATTATTATACCAAGAACTAAAGTAATTATCAGAATAGTTATACCAATCTTTTTATTATCCATAACTTTAAATATATATCAAATCTTATAAATCTATCTTTACTCGCAACATTCTCCCATCTTCTTTAATCAAAGATTTTAGTTTTAATAAGAACTCTTTCCTATTAACCTCAAAATATAATAATTTAGGTAAATTAAAACCAAAACATCGATTTAGGAAAAAATAGATGGTTAGAATTGATTAGGTTAAGCAGTAAATCTATCAGATCTTCAGAAAAATAGTCTGCTTAACTTTTATTACCTATCTTTTCGCCTGTTACCATATATGTTGTGCCAAAATAAAATTCTTGGAAAATAGTTTTATCAAAGTGTCTCTCTACCGATTCCCATATCCGACGATCAATACTGTCTTCTACATTACCAAATGGGCGAAAGACTCTGAGTAAAATCTGCCTAATCAACTTTCCTTTAGGTTTTTTGAAACTTAATTCTGCAAATCTTCCTTTAATCGGTAAAGCATTATAAATTCTTTTGATAAGACCATCATAATTAGGTAAATAACCGAGAGCAAATGTAGATAAAACATCATCAAAGTGATTTGGAAATTTGTACTTCTCCACATCACAGTAGACTAACTCAACATTTTTCCAGCCATGAACATCAATTCTTCTTTTAGCTTGTTCAAGCATGGCATCAGTTATATCAACTCCGATAATCTTTCCTTTAGGACCAACAGCCTTTTGTAGATAAGAAAAATTTAATCCGGTGCCACATGCTAAATCTACAACTGTATCTCCTTCTTTTAACTTCAAAGAATCTATGCTTTCTTTCCTATAAGAGTTTATCCGGTAGCCAACCATGATATATACATTCGCAATAAAGTCATATCTTTTAGCCAAGTTTCTATAACTGTCGATTATTGATTCTTTTGATATATTAACCATTTTATATTACATCTTAAAAATCTGTCATTTAAATGATTATCGTAATTAATCAATATTATTCCAAGTGCTTATCTCAAAAAACAAATGTAAAATTTTAGAAGATTCTTAATCACAGCACTCCTCAAATTTCTTAAGAACCTTTTTTAAAAAGTTTTTCACTTTTGAAAGGAATTTCATATCAACTCCAATAGTAAATAGGCAGTATAACTCAAAAACAAAACCAAAAAAATCTTAAATGACAGGAAAAATCTATTCCTATTTTTAAAATAATCCTCATACAAATACAAAATACCAGTAATACTTTGCCCTATCAAAATTCCAATAAATAAAATATCAACATTAATTCCATATAATTTTAAGATAATCAGTATAATCCAGGTTAAAAAAACAGAACCGCAGACAGCACACAATTTAAAGTTAAATTTACCATTTGAAAATATAAAGAACAAATAAAGCAAAAAAATAAATAATAAAATAAAAATTATATTCATTTTCCTACCTCTTTAGGCATTCTTTATATCTGTCTGGATGATGACTCATATGTTCAATCCATTCTTCTGTTGTATAACCGGAAGGAACTCTGCATTTATCCAATGGATCCTCAGAATTTAAAGCCTTTTTATATTTATAATCTTTTATTCCGGAATAAACAACAAAAACAAAAGCAATTATAATAAACAAAACCATAATATAAACGAAAATGTTATTTTCTCTTTTCATTTTATCCTCCTTTATACAGTTTATATACTAATAATGGTAATATTATGACAGAAAGGATAATAACAGATTTCAAAGCAAAATTAAGGTTATACCTCAAAATAAAACTTAAATGTTTATTATCCTCACTAAACAATCTCTTCCTTTTTATTACTCTGAGCATCAATAATATTCCAATAATATTTGATATTACACCAAAAAAAATAAACACGGTTTGATATTTGCTTAAGAACAAAGCAGCTGCACTGAATCCTATAACAGGCAAAACATCAGTTAAATGATGGGCACAACAAGCAACCATAGATGTTGTCGATATTCCAGTAGATGTTGCAACACTAGCTTTAACATCATTATTAATATAATGCCAATTCTTGATATAAGTATATAATCCAATTTGAACTCCAAAACCTATAATCAAAATAATTAACAAATACCACATCTCTATAAATTGCTCAACTGCATTGCTATAAGAACTCGTAATTGTCATTAAAAGAAAATAAAACATGAGCAAAGCTATCCCACTCAAAATCCCATAAACAAGTGGTTTATTCTTCGCTCTCATAAACTAATCCTCGTTAAATTTATTATACAATATAACAAACAAATAAGTCGCTAAAACAACACCAACCTCTAAAATTATCAGACCAATAAAAAAATCTCCAAAGCCAATGCCTTGTTTCTTAAATAAATTTAAATCCATACCGTGGAATAGATAATTAAAAAATCCAATAGTTTTTTCAGGTAAAACCCAATAAAAAAATGCACATACAACATATAAAATACCACTAACAGTTCCAGATGCCTTACATGATGCTTTTATATTTATGTTTTCCATTTTATCCTCCTTTTTTCAAACAATAAAATAAAATAATGCTGCTACAATTATCAAAGCAAAAACATTTAACAAAATACCTTGAAATGGAATAATATTTCTGTTTAATTTTAGCTTAATTCTTTTATTCAGCCATGATGCTAAAAAGAATGTCAATGCTCCTATAAAACTTCCAAAAACAATCTTATTCGGCCATAATGTTCTACTAATAAAACCTAAAGGAACATAAAAAACATCTCCTACTTTTAAAGATACAGGAACAACAGTAACCAAAAAAGACAGTAAAACAATTAGTTCTTTCTGAAATCTAAAATAATTCTTTAATTTGCTATTAAACCATAATCCAGTTGAAACTGCAAATGCTCCTATAAACAAACCAATTACACTTGGATCAAATCCATAATATTTTGCAGATATCGCTGCTGCTGCTACAGCACCAGAACATAAAGGACAATGAGCATAAGCTTTAGGTATTAAAAAAGCTAACAAGAAGAAAAATACAAAAAATAAATTAAAAAATAATTTTTTCATCTTCAAATTTATTTAGAGCAACATCCCCTAGGTTTTTCATTCTTCTCATTTACGGATTTTTCTTTTTTCTCTTTTAATGAATTTTTCTTCCAAAATAATTTTTCCATTTCAACAGCCACCCACCATTGTTGGTGCATTCTGTACATTATTTCCACTTACTTGATCCGGATGCATTCTAGCAATCATCTCGTCATAAGTTTCTCCAGCAGATGATTCTTTAACTACATCTCCACTGATACCATCTCTTATATTGTTAATCTGTATTGTTTGCACAACAGCAACAGCTAACAATAATCCCAATATAGCTAAAAACAATATATTCTTGTTCATCTTAACAACCTCCCACCATATTTCCATTAGTTGCACCTTGCTCTATTCCTCTGTATTTATTAGAAGCAAGATTAATGTAATTCAATTCAACACCTTTTTCTTTCAATATCACTGCCTTAGCACTAATCGATCCTGGAAAGAACAAAGTTTTCCATTTTCCCATTTCTTCTAATATCTGATCATCACTATACTCTTTATCATGCTTCTCTAATAAATACTTAGCCAATCCTCTCATAGCATAAGAATGAGCACATCCACAAGCTGGTTGTCCATTACTAAATATTATAGATTCAGCACCACAGCAATACTCGCATGAAATTTTGCTTGCTATATTTATGTATCTCTCTAATTCCTTTCCTTGCAAATTTAAATTAACATCTAAGATTCCTAATTTCCTAATTGTCTCGTCAGCTTTTCCAGGATTTTTTACGTTCACATCATCAAAACTCACCCCTAATTCTTTTCCGTAAATAGCTGGAATTCCTTTAGGGATCACATCAACATTATCTTTAATAGCATTACTTCCGGCATTATTACCGGAATTAACAGTATAACCTACAGCTGGATTTACATTTCCGCTATAATCTAAATTCAAAATATTTCCTAGTCTTATTGCATTAACAGAAAAGATTAATAGCAATGCCAATAAGCCAATAAAAGTTATTTTATCATAAACATTATAACTATCTTCCTTATTATTCTTCACATTATCATCTTTCATTTTAAACCTCCAAAATCTAAAAAAAAGTAAAATTGAAACACCTTATTTATATAGTGGTGAAACTAGTTTCACTTAAGAACTATGATATTGGTCATGCCTCTTCTCTTTCTCTCAATAACATTCTTGGTCTCTAGTCTGTCCAATAATCTCGTAACTTTTACCTTTGTATACCCCAAATCCCTAACTAAATCACTTTGATATATCGAGCCATCTTTTTCCAATATCTTGTTGTACAATAGTTTCTCTTCCTCATCTAGTTTATTAATGTCTATTTTCTTAAAATCTTTATTTTTTTCTGTATAGGCTTCTTTTTCTCTATCAAAGAAAGTAAAATATATTCCTATTACAGATATTAATATTGCAATAGCAAAAGCACTTGTTATAAACCATGAAGTATTACTATTATGTGCAGGGCACTCATTAATATCCAGATTACTATCATGAAATCTATCACATAAAAATTGAGCTTGATCATCATAATTAACTTTAACAATTGTGAGTATTATAACTAACAAAACCCCCAAAGACATTAAAATATGTCCAATTTCGATTTTATTAATTTTCATATTATATTACTAATTGTAAAGGTTAATAAAAATATCGAAGTTAACATTCCAAATAAGGCTAATACAGGAAATCTTCCAATACTGAATGGAACTCTAAAAGGTCTTTTAATATCAGTATATTTATATCTTAAAACAATAACACTTAAATTAATAAAAGTAAAAGTCAAGAACAAAAATATATTATTCAGATTTGCAACAAATTCAATATCTCCAATAAAAATAAATATAATACTAAAAAAAGCCAGAACAAAAGCAGCAACATAAGGAGTTCTGTGTTTCTCATGTACTTTACTTAAAAATCTAGGTAGACTTTTTTCTTCAGCCATCCCATAAACTAATCTTGATGTTGTAACATTAGTCATTAACACAGTATTTGAAGTTGAAAATAAAGCTATTACAGTTAAAACAAAAAAAGCAATTCTCCCGAAAGAAACCTCGGCAACTTTGGCTAATGGACTTGATGTACTTCCTAATTCTCTCCATCCTAAAATACTTATAGCAGATAAAGAAGTTAATATGTATAGAATAGTCGCAATAACAACAGATAATATTATTGCTTTTGGGATAGTTTTCTCGGGTTTTTTAGTTTCCTCACTTAATTTAACTATTGTCTCAAATCCCATATAAGCAAAAAACACTAGGGCACTGGCTCTTAAAACACCTGTAAATCCATTAGGCATTTCAAAATAATCAACTCTACCAAAATATTTAACACCTAAGGCTATGATTAATATCAAACCAATAAGCTCGATTATTCCGCTAAAGTTATTGAAAAAAGCAGTTTCTCTTATCCCAATATAATTAATTACAAGCATCAATATAGTCAAAATAATCGCCCATTTCACAACACTCAAGCTGATTAAAGAATCAATATATCCTCCAAAACCAAGAGCTACTGTAGCAGCACTCACTATTCCAGTAAATATTATCATTAACCCAATAAAAAAAGCTAATCTCTTATTAAAAACCTTCTGAACATAGTCATATTCACCTGCATCAACCCTAAACATGGAGGACAGCTCAGCATAGCTTAATCCTGTAAATACAGCAACCAAAGAAGCAATCAAGAAAGACAACCATACAGCATTTCCAGCTAGGTTTGCACCAATTCCGATTAAAGCATAAATTCCAGCACCTAAGATTATGCCTGTCCCAGCTAAAGTAACGCTAAACAGACCAAGATACCTCTTTAATTTTTCATCTTTTTTATGCACATCTTTTAAAATAGAAATCTCTTATTAAATTTTTCGGAACAAACCTGTAAAATAACCTTAATCATTGGCAACTCTAGGAGCCAAGATAAAACTCAAACTCAGTTTGTCAATGACCTTATAATCAGCCCTTAAAGGATAGTCATTCCCGAAGCTTATCACAACATTATCACTTAAACTACTGCCTTTTATTATTTTTCTCAGATATTCTAATGAATACTTCGATTTTATTATGTTGTTAGAATCCAATTTTATATCACTCTTGTCATTGCTGAACTGAACAACAGCATTGCTCAAGTTTCCATTAGCTTGTACACTAAAATTTTCAGGATCTGCTGTGAAAGTAACAGAATCCGCCACAACACCCATATCCTCCACTGCTTCGTCAAATAAGCTGGTGCTCATCTCTACTGATCCTGAAAATTTCAGGTCAGGAATTCTTTGTTTTTGGTTTTCAAGATTTATCAATGACAAATGAAAAGTCCTCTTATTTTCTCCTTCCAGATCAATCTTCAATTTGTTGTTCTTTAGTTCTAATGTTAAAACATCACTGGGTTTAGCCCTTCTTAGAATTTGTTTTAGATTATCCAGACTGACACCAATCTCAGTTTCTTCGTCAACAGAATACTCAGTAAATGCGCTGCTTAATAACTTGAAGTTAATCAATGCAACATTAGCAGGGTCCATTGCTATAAGTTCTATCTTATCTTTGTCAAATTTAATAATAACTTCATTAACTAACTCAGATATGATAGAGATAGAATTTTTCAGGTACTTTGGTTCAGCTAAAGTCAGTTTCATTTTCTCTTTTTTCAGGTTATGTGAAAACTCTTTATTAAGTTTAATATCCTAAAAAATACAAATTCTATTTGCTATTTATAATCATATTCATAGCCTTCTTGTATAACAATTTATCAGTATTGTCCAGATTTTTCAAGAAATGTCCTTGTATCTCAAAATCTTCATCATAGGCAAGCAGGTTACCAAAAACCTTGACAAAACTTCCCACTTGTAGGTCAGTTTCCATGTTTATCATTATGCTTTTGTCTCCATCATCTAAAGATAATCTCCCATTCTCTTTTTTTGTTATAGTGCCTAATATTGCTACCTTAATGTCTTCGTTCTTTAAGTCTCTTATATGCTTCTCTTTATATGGCAATCTGAATTCATCAGTCATTCTCAATCGTAACTTCTCCACCTGTGTTTGCATTTGGTGCACATAAAAAACTGGGTCTCAGCTTCATCACTTGATCTTGTCTGGTTCAGCCAATAAAATGCATGTTTATTTCCGCATTTGGAGCATTCGGCTTCTGTTTTCGGTAATGTTTCTATTGATTTATCTATAATCTCTATTTTTTTGCTTTCCTTGGTCTTTTCCTTTAGAATTATGCTACCTTTATTTCCCCTGCTTACATATCCACAATTATTGCATCTGATCTTTTTTGGGTTATCTTTATCAGGCAGAAGTATACTTTTACATTTTGTGCAAAACATCATAAAAAGGATTTAAATAAGCTAATATTTAAAGTTATTTATATCATCATGCATATGGAATACTTAGATAAAGGTCATCAGGGGATAATCTATACAAACAGTGAGAGAAACATAATAATAAAGATTAGCAACAAAAATAAAGTTTCTAAAGAAACCAACTGGCTAAAGAAGCTGAATAAGTATAATCTAGGACCAAAATTAATATCAGCAAGAGATGAATATCTAATGATGGAGCATATAAATGGAAAGAGGATACTTGATTATATAAAGTGCGCTGATAAAACAGAGATATTAAGGTTAATAAAAGAAGTAATGGCACAATGTAGGATTCTTGATAAGTTAAAGGTAAACAAGGCAGAGATGCATCACCCTGTCAAACATATCTTAGTAAATAAAAAAGTTACATTGATAGATTTCGAACGATGCCACAGAACAAAGAACCCTAAGAACGTAACACAATTCTGCCATTTCATATTGTCAAATGAAAAAATCTTGCTCGAGAAAGATATTAATATAGGAAAAAACGAATTCATTAGATTAGTAAAAAATTATAAGCATAATCAAACAGAAAAGAACTTTTCCCTGTTACTAAGATTTTTTTTATCTTTTTATAAAAATACCTTGCCTAAAACATTTAAAAAATCAGTAAACCATACCTTAATCCAACCAAGATAAGGAACCCTAAAAAAAGCCTTTCCTATAATTATGTCTTTTGGTATCTTATTCTCGCCCAATAAAGTAATGCTGTCTTTGTTGTTATCGCCCTTGGTCTTATAATAAGTAACTCCATCTTCAGTATATATCTCCACAATTCTATGGATTATGGGGTTTACATTTGTGCTTCTGAAAACAATTATATCTCCTTTAACAATATACTCCGGATTTTTTAAGATTATAATATCTCCTTTATTGAATCCATTAAACATCTTGAAGTTCAAAAAATCATCCTTATAAATTTCGTTTCCTTCATACCAATTCCTGTTTTTTTCCCACCATTCATCAAAATTTATATGCCCAAGACTGCATTCTTGTTTATTGTTATGCTCCATACTACAGGAAACAACAGCCACCAAAGGGTATGAGGTTCCAAGAGCTAAGCTAAGCCCTGGAAAAAGGATATACTTGACAACCACAAAAGCCAGCAAAACATTTATTATCCATGACAGAGCAGAATTATCATGCCAGATAAAATGCCATAATTTTTTTAAGGTTTTCATAATCCAGATAATGTTCTCATTTAACTTATTTAAAAATCTTGTCAAATAAAAAGATTGTTATGTTGATAAAATTCTCTTTATCAAGTCAATTTTCCATCCATTATCAATCAAGGATTTGATTATTGCATCATTGTTCATATTCATTCTTCTGGCCTCCTTGATATAATACCTTAGATTTTCAGTATTCAATTCTTCTGTAGCCTTGTTTATCTGTGATGCATTCCATCCCTTACTCTGTAAAAAATTCACTATTTGTTCTCTGCTGTATTTCTTATTAATCAATTTAGAAATCAAATTTTTTAGCTCAGTAAGGTTTGCCAGGGTTTTATCTTCCTTTTTAGGAGCAACTTGTATTTCAGGAAATTCTTTTCTAATCTCAGTCTTTTCCGCAATATTTTGCTTGTTTTCATTAACAGGAGCCTCTTTAAACAAGCTTGATAGCTCTTCTTCATTTAATTTGGCATTTTCAGTTGTTTCATGTGTTGATACACCAGATTCTCCTGTTTTGTTTGGAGAAGGCGAAGGCATATCCATGTTTAGCTGGTAATCTTGCTCAGAATTTGAAGGTTTTGGAGCAACAGGTATATTTAATATTTTTTTTTTCTTGATTCTCCTGAATATAAGGAATATTATCCCTAAAACAACAATAACAACCACAATGGCAACAAAGATAGTTATTGTGTTTACTCCAACATCGTCAAGTATGGCAGATCCAGAATACTCTGCTTGGGTATTGATGAATATGAGGAACAAGAGTATAAATACAGATATAACAATAAATGATAATGCATCATCAGCCATACTATCCTTAAAGAATAATTCATTTAAATAGTTTTTGAAATTTATAACAAGCCTGAGAATAAGACAAAATAAGATAATTATGTTTTTTTATTGAATTCCTCTTTGAATTCCTTTATTTTTCTTTTCAAGGAATCATTTGCTTTAATAACAGTGGTTATAGGATCCCCCTTAGAAGTTTCGACAAGCATTATCGGCTCAGAAACCAATGAATGCTCAATTTTATAGGCGCTTACATCAGTCTCATCAAAATTCCATAGCTCCTTTCTTACAGCATTACACAAAGTATGGTCTTCTCCAAGGACTTCAAATTCTATCTTGTTCTTTTCCTGCTTTATTACCTTTATTTTCATTACATAGCCTAAAACTACAAGTCTTTTAAATCTTATGTTTTTCCAGTATCCAAAGACCTGTATCTACCTCTTTTATCTTTTTAGTATGGAAATTATAAGATCTCCTCAATGGTATAAAAAATCTTACCATATCTAAAACTCTAAAACCATTATCCTTAGCTAATTTCTCAATAAAATTAACAGAAGTTATCTTATGTAATGAATAAATTTTTTTAGAAGTTTCAAAAGCCTTTAATAAAAACTCTCTATCAACATGTTCTCTTTTCGTGCCAAAAGGCGGATTCATAACAACAATATCAGATTTTTTAGAAAATGAATTAACATCCTGGTTGAAAAATACAGCATTTTTGCTGGTTACATTTTCTTTAGCAGTATTTATAGCATCTTTATCTTTATCTACAAAATAAACCTTTTTAGCCTTGAACAACAAGCACCCATAACCTAGGATACCATTACCACAGCCAAGATCAGCTATGATTTTATCTTCAATATTCATGTTAAGATGCATTCTCCATATTATCTCAGCAGCAATTTCACTATCAAGAACATATTGCTCCAGGTTTATCTTTAATCTTTTTAAAGAAGTTAATTTTGATAATTTAATAGCCAGTTGTTTTTTTGTTAGCATGCTCTTTTTTTTTAATATCCAGCAAATCTCCTATAGTTAATGCCCCATCTTTAAGATTTATTTTGTTTTCATACAGTCTGTTTTCAGATTTTTCAACTAATATAACACTAAGGATACTTTCCAATTTTCTGGCTAAGCCCAGGTTAAGTTCTAATTTTTTGCTTTCAAGATTTTGAATGACGCTTTCTCTCTCTCCGGCAATTTTAGCAAGTTCATCTTGCTTCAATCCTTTTTTCTCCCGCGCTTCTTTTATAATGTTATTATAATCGACAACAATACTGTCTATGTATGTTTCATTTAAACTCTTCTTTAGCTGTTCGCTTAGTTTTAATTTTTCTTTTTTATTTTCAGTATTTATTTTTTTAACACTGACAACTTTTCCATAACTAGAACAAGCATTACAGACCTTCAGCATGCTGCCTTCTATTATAGATTCAAAGATTTCCTCAACATTTTTTCCACACATGTCGCAGTTTGTCATGCTCTTAAAATTAGATAAGTTTTAAATTTAAATATGTTTGTATAACTAGCGTTGGTGCAATCCTCAAATCAGCTCGACGGAAAAAGATTAAGTAGAATTTTAACTTGTCTTCGAATTCTCAAAAGGGTTGCACCAGTGCTGTATAACTCATAGCAGAATATTCCTATTTGATATATCTATGGTCTCATTAAATATCATATAGATAGTTTGGTTGCGCAGAGATAGATAGTCATATAAATATTTTTTTCCCTTTGGATTACAAATATCCGGATTACCAAGAAGTATAAAATTATCAGTCTTCTTGATAATTGGAAATTCATTTAAGAAATTTTCATTTTTAACATAATTGGGCTCTGAAGCATCATAAAAAAGTAGAATTCTGTTGCCCTTATCGATATTCTCTTTAACCAGCTTCTCCCATGGTGCTGGTGCAGCTACAACACCTAGATAATTCATATGAACCCAGGTATTTGACAGCAAAGTGCAATTGTCTAAATATGGTAAGGAAGTTCTATAAACATCAAGCTCATTAGATCTTTCATTATAATCAGAAATCAGGAAATAAACAGAAAAAGAGCATATTAACAGGATTATACCCATAACAATATTTTTTTGTTTTAATTGATAAACAAATATGGTTGAAAAATAAGCTAACGGTATCAGGATAAAAAAAAGATATCTGTCTAGTTTAAGGGGTGTATTCAGATAAGAAAACAATGACAATAGAAAAACACATACCATTATAATGTCATATCTGTTAAATTTTTTTATTCTGGACAGAGCACCAAGCAAAGATAAAATTGTCAGATAACTGCCTACAATAAGTATAACTCTAAAATCAAATGTAAAAGGCATATAATCTCTAAATTTTATGTTTAGCGCATAAGAATCAATTATGCTGTAAAAAAAATTTCCCTTTTGAATAAAATTATAAAGAAGCCAAGGAAAAATCACGAGCAAAAAAAGGAAAATATCAATAAATATCTTTTTGAGGTTTTTTTTAAAGAGTATCAATGGAAAATAAATAATTGCAGGGTATCTTGTCAGAAAGGAAAGTGCTAAAAATACAGAAGCTCCTGCTTTGTCATAATAAGCCAGGAACAATTGTAATAAAGACAGAACAAGCAGTTCTGTGCCTGTTAACAAACCGTTAATAAGCAAGAATGGTGATAAAGAAATTAAATAATAGAAATTTTTGTTTAATTCAAATTTTTTGGCTAATTTAAAGGATGAAAAAAGATGCAACGTAGATACAAAAATTATAAACAAGTATTCTGCAATATTAGTTTTTAATAAAAAAAATATCCCCAAAAGAAAAGAAACCAGTGGTGGTCTAAACCATTCAAAATAAATCCCGTCTGAAAAAAAATATCTTCCATTTAGGATATAAACTATAAAATCCCAGTCCAAGATTCTGATATGCTGAAAGATAAAGAAAGATGTAGCTAATATATATGGCAAGAATATGGCATATTTTTCAATATATCCTGTATTAGACATTCTTAACATCTTATACGGAGATTATGTTCTATTATTTATAAGCTCAGTCAATCGATCCAAATCATTATAATCAGTGTATCTGTTCTTTCCGATAATGGTTATAGGCACATATTGAATGTCATGCAAATCTATTAATGTCTTGACCGCATCGCTTCTGGAATTAATGTCAAAAGAAAAGACAACATAATTTTTTGGATACAATCTATAGTAATTACTAAGTATATAACCCTGATACTCTGACTGGTCAGAACTTCCTTTTGGGTCATTTTCATCATTTGTATAAAAGAACAGGATTGTAACCTTGTCATCTTTGCACTTTTCCTTAAAATTATTTAATAGAAGTAAAGTTTTTATTTCTATAAGCTGGTAAATCTCTTTTTGGATAAGAACTTCTTTATCATTCTTGCCCTTTTTCTGCTCCAACATACTAATCTTAGCGCCAAGGTCATACTTATCCTTAAGGATGTTTTCAACACCAAATTTACAAAATTCCTCAGAACTGCTTACTATCTCATCCTTTAAGTTTAAGCTTGTTAGTTGTATCTCTAGTAAATCCTTGTTGTCATCGAATTTGTATGTTATATAACCTGTAAAGATATTTCCTACAGATATGCCCAACAAAAAGATAGATAATGCAAATATCAAAGCGATGAGATATATCCTCTTGCTGAATTTTCTTTGTATTTTTTTCATTTTACCATGATGGTTTCTTATTGAATATCATGTAAAATATGGCAATTATCCATATATTTACGAGTATCAGGGAATATACAAATGCATATATCAAATACATAAATATGCTTATGTTTGTTCCATTAAGATTTTCTTGATATCGTGATTGCCTAGTATATATTTTCGCAAGATAAACAATAATAATCGACATTATAAATATTATTATGGCAAGAAACGTTTTAGGATTCGTAATCTCAAAAAGGATTCTATCCATATTAAAAAGGTTAAAATCAAAACTAAAATTTATTTTATAGGCCAAAACAATCCTATGGATGATGTTTTTGATTATATCTATAATACCAAAAAAAAGGATGGACAAAGACAACAGAATGGATATCAGCATCATTGGTAAGAACACTACTCCAAAATCTCCATACTTAGTACCAAAGATTTTTTTATATTTTCTTAAATTATAAAGATTGCCATAGCACCATCTTAATCTTTGTCTGAATAGGGATTTAAAATTTCTTGGAACTTCAGTATAAGCAATGGCATCAGTCAGATGAACGAGTTTATGGTCTTTTGACTGGATCTTTAAAGCCATCTCAAAATCCTCAGTTATATTATCTTCATCAAAGCCACCGTATTTTTCAAAAATATTCTTTCTGAAGAAAGAGCAGGCAGGTGCAGCTGATGAACTGTTTTTAAAGCTGAGTATTTTTCTAGTAAAACTCGAGAGAGTATATTCAACAACCTGTATCTTTTCCAGAATATTTCTTGGTTTATATGGTTTTAAGGTAGGCACAGCAACAGCAACATCATCATCGTAAAAATACGTAACGGACTTTCTGATCAAGTCAGGAGTCATGAATGTATCAGCATCTAAACAAGCTATAAGTTCGCCCTTCGCTTTCTTTATGCCATCATTAAGAGCTTTAGCTTTGCCGCCATTCTTCTTTGTAATAACATTAACCTGTTTAAATGATCTAGCAATTTTTTCAGTTGAATCTATGCTACCGTCATTTATAACAATTATCTCAATTTTATCCTTAGGGTAAGTCTGGTTTAAAACAGATCTTATAGTTTTGGCAAGTTCTTTTTCTTTATTGTAAGCTGGAATTAACACAGAGACAGTATAAATCTTATCCTTAGAGCTTTTTATTGTTTTGAATCTTTTATTATTATAAATAAATGTTAAAAGATAAAACATGCTTATAAAGAAGGATATAAAGTATGCTATAAAGATCAATATTTCATAAATTTTCATAATAAATCACCATTTTTTATTCAGGAAAATATCTCCAAATTTCAATATCATTCTTATCATAAACCTTTATAAAATTTTCACTAAACTTTAAAACAAACAATAAACCCTCATTTTCATCATTCCAGACAAGTCCATGTTTCATATCCTTGGTAATTAATATATACTGGACATCATATCTATCCAGTATGCTACTGCTTCTTTTCAAGTTTCTAGAATAAAACAAATTTTCCTGATCATTCAGTCTTTTTTTTATTCCAGGAATGTATGTAAAGCTTTTATCGATAAAATTTTTCCTGAAGGCAATTGAACTAATCAACATTCCATTGTTATAATGAGAAAAAATTACGGATTCTTCATCTGTATTTTCTTTAAGATACAATAAAGCATCATTCATCTCTTCAGTCGGAGATATTGCTTTAAATTTTACTATGTAGCTAAATCCGGAAAATAAGATACTTAAAATCATGATAAAAATGGTAATTTTCTTAGTATCCAAAGATTCCCATTTAATGTTATATATGTGTATCAAACCGACTGCAGCCAGGTAACTCAATAAAAAACTCAAATAAATAACTAATCTCGTATTAAGATAAGTTAAAACAAACAGGAAAATTAAAAATAAATAAGAGATTATATTATCGTATTTCTTCTCCCACAGTTTCTTTAAGCCTATTAATCCTAGTATAAAAATGGGTAAACCAACACCGAACCCGTTAAACTCAGTTAGGATATTTTGTAGGAATGCAGCGAAATTATTAAAAGCAAGGCTCGGAAAACCATAGCTTCTTATTTGCCAAAAGAAAGCAGTAAATCCAGTAATTAGCACAGATAAAAGATAGATAAACAATGTTCTTTTTTCTTTTTTATAAATTAAATAAAAAACAAAGAGAAAAAAACCTGTTATAAAATTAAAGAAGCCGAAAAAAGGCATTACAGAAAAGATAATGAATGATCCATAAATCCTGTTCTGGATAACAAGATAAAATCCAAGAAGAATAAGAACAACAGGAATTGTATAAAAATTGAAAATTGTAAAATTATACAAAAATGCATTAGACAAAACTAATATAAAAAAAGATACAAAAATAATATCCTTGCTGATGTTAAGTTTGTTTAATATCTTGACAAAGAGTATAACAGATAAAATTCCGCAGATTATTGGCAATAGAACAAAAGCGATGTCCCTGAACCTATTAAACAAAGAGAATAATAAAATGGTTCCTAATGGACGAGTAATCGGCATCCCTCCAAAACTTAAATCGTCATACAGGTTTCTGTTTTCAGAAATAGTATGGGATAATCTGTCAATAAGATAATTTTCATCTCCGGGTAATGGACTATTGAGTCTAAATAAAAAAGGCAAAATCAAAACTAATGCAACTATAACAGCATAATACTTAGTTTTAACATTTAACCTTGTATATACTTTCTCTTTGTTTTTCAAAACATTTTTCATCTTTTATATAAAATATCTCAGTGATTTTATATTTGTTTTTTGCCTGCTCTGAAAAATAGATGTAATTCACATTATATTTCTTTATAAGATCAATAGCAATAGCGCTACTGAAAGTTGTGTAGATAACGCTTACATCCTTAACTCTCTGTTCTAAGCCAGCAACAAACATTATATCAGAGCCTAAAACGCTTTTTCTGTCTGCAAGCCCAATTACATAATCTCCATCTTCAATACTTGACAGAACAACAGAGTTTTTGTCAGAATTATCTCTTAACCAATTCAGGTCATCAAGATTATTGTTGTTTACATTAAAAGATTTGGCAACAGCAAAACTTGGATAAACAGAAAATATTACTATCAGAATAAAGAAGAGAAGAAAAAGATAATTCTTAAAGCTTGATATTTTGGTTATCTTAAGATAATTGAAAAATCTGGATATTGCCAAGGAAGATATTGCTGCAAGGCACACCAACAGTATTAATAATACAATCTCAACATTTATCAGTCTTAATATTCCTGCAAACAAAGCAGCTACAATAAACCCAGAAAGCAGTATAACAACATCATTCTTTTCCCTGAAATAACCAAAAAAAAGACCTATAATCCCAAGAATAAAAACAACAAGACCAAGGGAAATTATACTAGAAAAAATATTAAAATCCGCAAAGAAAGCATTGTTAGTCTCCTGAATAAACGGACTAAAAACATAGTTAAATCCATGAAACAAAAAAGCTTTTCTGTATATAAGAATGTTTATAAAAAAAACAAGGAAAAAAGTGAATACGATAAGCTCCTTTTTTCTTCTGTCAACTTCTAGATTATCAATGCTCAGCAACAGCATATAAAAGATTAATCCTAATATGAATATTAAAGATATTGGATGTATCAATGGAATTAAAAAAGAGAGAAACAGGAAAATATTAAAATATTTATTATCATTGATTTTTGTAAAACAATAAAACATAATAAAGATAATAGGTAATATTAACTGTATGGGACTTATCTGATTTAGGGTAAGTTTAAGCTCAATCGGTAGAAAAGCAAATAAAAAAGATGAGAAAACAGAAGCAATTTCATTTTTGCTTAATTCTTTGCTTATAAAGTAGATTATAACAACCAAGGATGAGCTTAACAAGGCAGGAAATATTACCAGATAATTCGGGATGAAGTATAACAAAGACATAATAAAATGGAATAGCTGGGGATAATTAACATCCTTTCCTGAAAAACTCAGGTTATCGTACAATAACAGATTATTGGTTTCTATATAATTGTTGATTGTATGCAAATGAAAATAAGAATCTCCATTAAAGAAGTATTGGTTGTCTAAGCCGTAATAAATCCTAAAAGAAAAAGATATCAAGAACAATATGAATACAACATAGATGGGCTTAATTTTCATTTTTGTCTTCTTCAGAATTGAAACTTGGAGATAAAGATTTATTTTCTTCTGTCTTAATGTCTTCCATTTTACTTTTCAATTCATTATGAACAACGTCAAAATACTCATAGAATTTGCTTGTAACCTTTAACAACCTGGTTCTTCCAGCCTTTTCAGAAGTGACAAATTCCAATTCTTTTAATTTTCCTATATGATCATAAACAACATTGCTTCTCATTTTTACAATTTCTGCCTGCAAAACAGGCTGTTTGTAAGCAATCAAAGCCAATGTTTCCTGTGTTGATTTGTCTAGTTCTGTATCCTCCAACAACTGTGTTGTTAGATACAAATAATTTTTCTTGATGTTTAGCTTATATGCTCCCTCATTATCAATAATCTCCAAAGATGTGTCTCTGGATTCATAGTCCTTCTTCAGCTCATTGATACAGTCTTTAACAATGCCAATACTTCCAAGATTACACATCTTGGCTAATTCCTCAACAGTCAGAAATCTGCCTACTGTATAAAGTACTGCTTCTATTCTCTTTTTATATTCATTCAAATCTGTCATGTGAAAGCTAAGAGAAACCGTTATTTTTAAACATTTGGTTGTTAATAAGATTCAATGAAATATATAAAAAAGAAAAATTAGTATAAATCTGGCTTTTTGATCAGGTTTTTTTATACTTCAAAATAATATTTTTTATCTCTTCTCCATCTTTGTCTGAAGGTTTCTTTAAAGTTTCTGTTAATCTCCAGTATCTTCCTTTGTGATAAGCCAATGGTTCCTTCCCGGAAATTGAAACATCTGAAATCTCACCCACAAACATTATATGATCACCGAGTTTCATTGTTTTTATCAGCCTACATTCAACATTCAGAGCTGCATCTTCAACCATCAAAATGCCATTCTTGCCTTTATAAAATTTAAAGCCTAAATCTTTTAATGCTGAGATCTTATCTGTATCCTTAGCACTATTGCCACCAGCAACACTAACAAGTACAGATTGATTGGTAGATGCTAAACTAACACCAAATTTCTTTGTTTTTTTTATGTTTTCAGTTGTAGCCTTGTTAAAACCAAGGTGAACAGCTATAAGACCTGGATTATAGGAAACATGGTTGGTCCATTCCGCAGCCATTATATTAAATCCATAAGGTCCGTCACTTGTAATTAAACCGACATTTGTAATAAACTGTACTGTTTTTTCATCTCCCCATGGTAAATTCATTTTGATTCCTCCGTATTAATTTTCTCTTTAGATCTTAAATAAAGAAAAGGTATATCAGCTAATCTTCTTTAGTTTATGCATAGTTTCCTCAACGCCTTTAGATTCATTGTTCAGCCATTTTTTATATTTTTCCAGCATCTCTATCTTCTCATCTTTTGTAAGAAAGTTTCTTCCGTTGTATTCATCATTACGTTCACACATATCACCACACATATTTCCTTTCATTTTTACGCTCCTAGAATCCAATTATTGGATTTCAAATATTGAAAGGATAGGTTTGTTTATATAGTTATCGGTTATCCAATAAAAATAGTTGTAAAACAACAACATTTTTATAGGAACCTTATATTTTTAATCTATGGAAAAATGTGAGATGAAAGGGTTTCTTTCTTTTATAATGTTATGGCTAATAAGCAAAAAAGCCATGACAGGAACAGATATTGCCCTGGAAATAAAGAAGAGAAAAGGAACAAAACCAAGCCCTGGAACAATTTATCCTGCATTGAAATATCTCAGAAATAAGGGATTAATAAAAGTAAATCAGAAGAAGACATATACACTTACCAGAGCAGGTAAAAAAGAATTAGAATCTCAATTGAATTTCTTTTTTGGGACATTCTGCGACCTAGATGAAATGAAGGCATGTTGTAAAAGCTTGAAGCAGCAAAACAAAAGATATATATAGTAAAAGAAAGATATCATTATTGATGAAAAAACAGGGAAAAACAGAAAAATTAAAGACAAAAAATATAAAATCAAGAAAAACACCAACAGGTGTTAAGATAATCTCAGTCTTGAACTATATAGGATCTGTAATTTCTTTAATCGTTGGTATAATATTAATTCTAGGCGCAAAGATGATATCTAATCTATTGCCTAGTTTATTGCCAAGCACAGGATTGATTATAACACTTGGTGTATTATTTATAGCCCTTGCAATACTAAGCTTTTTTATCGCAAGAGGATTATGGCAGGGAAAAAAATGGGCAAGAACATTAACATTGATATTTATTGTTATAGGTATAATTAGTGCATTATATAACCTAATCTATCTAATGGGTATTGTAGAAAACATAATCAGTCTAATAATAGATCTGGTTATCGGTGGTTATTTGATGTTCAATAAAAAAGCAAAGGAATTTTTCTCCTAGTCTGGCATCTTAGTAAACAATATATCTTAAGATAGCTGCAATTCCACCCATTTCTTTAAATTGCTTTCCTTCATTACTCTCATTACTGATAATTTCAATTTTGCTCCCATATGCTTCAGCTTTTTTTTCCAATTCTTCTATAACAGCATCATCTAAATCTTCACTTAGTAATAATATATCAACAGCACCATATTCAATAACCTGCAGTACTTTCTCTTTTCCTAATCTGATTTTTTCAGGCTCCTTTCCAAATATAGTAAAAAAGTCAGTCATAATCTTTTTTTCTTTTACAATAGCCTCCTGTTCAAGTAAATCTTTACTCTTGTCAACTAATTCGTTTAAACCAAATTCTCCTGTATAACTTAAGTCCTTTGTTCCAAGAACTTTTTTCTTCAATTCATTATTCAGATATGCACCATCTAGAAAGATTTCTTTTGTTGGTCCTGGTCCACCAATTATAATGCCGCTCAAATTTTTCATTTCCAAAAAAGTTTTGTTCGAAATCTCTGCAATTCTCTTATAGAACTCGTGAGCAGCCTCTTCCCTAAGTCTTGCAAAACGTGTACTTGATTGACCACCTGCTTTTTGTTTTCCAGGAACACCGGAAGTCATATGTGCCAAAACAGTAATATTAGTCCCTTTTAATAATCCAATTGTTCCCTCTCTATTATCAATAACAATTAATCCATAAGAATGTTTTGCTTCCATCTGGTTTCTCAAAATGTCCAACATAAAAGTCTGGTCACATCTATACAATCTTGTCTGCACAGGATCAGGAGGTTCAATAGAGAAAACCTGAATATTCTCAACATTCTCCTTATCAGAAATATTTCCGGAAAAAACAGCCAATCCGTTTTTCGGCGTTACCTTAAATAGTTTCAGATGCCTAATCATCTTTTCTAAAGAATCTATAACTCTTTTCCTGTTAATTTTGTCTTTGATATTTTCAGCAGTTCCTTGTTCTTGCTGCAAATGCTGTATTATCTTTATTATATCATAACCTGCAGGAATATAAACACTAACGAGCTCAGTATGTCTGCCCCGGATATTCTCCAAGTCTCTGATAAATTTCTTTAATCTTCTTTCCTCTAATTTTTCCATTGTTTAATTTACTCTATTCTATAACTTTTAAAATTATCCCATAGAACATTTTAGGTTATAATTCTTTTTTCATTTGATCTAACATTAACAATTCTACTTTAGAAGAAACCTTCATACCTCTTTCTCTACAATATTTCAAAAATTTTTGATATACATCTTTTTCAACTGTTAAACTTATTTTCTGTTTCATATTGATTAGTATATATAAAGATAGAATTGTATATAACTATTTCTAATCACTTCAGAATAGTAAAAATAGAAAGATTTATAAACTCCAAGAAACTTAATAAAATATTAAATTTGGAGAAAGAATAATGAAATATAAAATATTATCAGATTTAATTCCTAGCTGGAAAACAGCTTTAACATTAGGAAGTCTTGTTGGAATTTTACAATCTGGATGTGAAAATGAACCTCAATTTGAAAGAATAGAAGGAGAATTCAGAGGATATTATGCTGTATATATAGTAGATATAAGAGGGAGAATTATTAAGATACATGATAAAAATCCAGAAGAACAACGAGCAAATGATATACCAATTGAAGTCTATGCCATCGATGAAAACAATGATGGTAAATTTGATGAAATCATACGTCATACCCCAAGAGGGCATCCTTTAGAAGCTTATGTAAATTTAGATTCATTAGAAGCAGCAGAGAAAGAATTAAGAGAGAAAGGTAAGAAAATATATTGGTACAAGTAAGAAAAAAATTAAAATGAAACATTATAAATCAAACTTTTGGAAAGCATTAGGCTTATCGTTTGCGTTAGGATCAACAGTATTTGGTTGTCGAAATCATCAGGAAATGGCTTCAAGTATAATATATTCCTATAGTAAACAGATTAGAGTAACAGAGGGTGTCTTGGATTCTATTGGAGCTTTAGGTTATTTAACAGAGCAACAAAAGGAAGGATGGATAGGCCATGAAGCTTTGCTTCAAGTAGCTGTGACAGAAAATCCTTATTACTATTCTTCTAATCCTTATTGTGTGAGTGTTGATTTTATAACATTCCGTTCCAAAAAAGAGGATCCCCAAAGATGGTTAGAGGTTTCTGATGGTATCAGGGGCAGTTCCATAGACAGAAAGATTGATGATGCATTTGTATCAATAAGTTCACAGGGATCTAGTACATTACAAAAAACTCCAGAACTTCGTGATCATACTCAAAAGCTTCTAGATTATGGTTTAGGATCTGTAACAAAGGACGGATACATTTTGGTTAATCCAGTTACAAAAAAATTATTTTATTAATAAAAAATGAGTCTATATTCAAAACCGGCAAGGAGAGAAATTTTAAAAGACATGATAATAGGTGGTTCAGTTGTAATCGGCAGTTTATATTTACCATCATTGTTATATGCTTTCGACAGAAAACGAAAACTTTATGGATATACCAAGAGATTAAAGTTTACAGATGACATTCTTAAAAGAACCGGACTAAAAGATGTATTAACAGAAGATCAAATCAGTTATTTTATGAACAGATCAGGAACATTAAATATTGAGGCAGATCGTGATTGGGATTTACCTGCTGGAAATTCTAGAAAAATGTTAATTGCTGTTACAGCAAGTCTTGTTGAAGGAAGTAATATAATTAATTCTAATATTTACGCAACTGCAAGTGACGGAGGAGCCAATGGTGTTCTAGACAAAGAAGGAGATTATGCTTTTTTAGCAGTATACGATAAATATGGCAGAAATGGTAAAGAAACTGAATTTCCTAAATCTAAATCATTTCCAGATGAAGGTAATTGGCAACCAAATACACAACTTAACGAAAAATTAAAACCAATGTGTACAAAACTATTTGCATTTGGTCTTGAGAATCTAATAGAGAATGGGATAACATTACTAAATCCGTATACAGATAAACCTGTTTACTGAAGTATATTTTTTTACCAAAACAAAATATTCTTAAAAATAAATTCCATAGAGATTAATGCTGCAACATTAACATTTGACTTGACATTCTAACATAACACATTCAGAATTTAAGAATTGTCTAGGATACTAATAAGAAACAATAAACAGATGTATATCATCTAACTCTAAAATATTACTTATACTTTTGATGAGCAATATAATCTGAAATAATCTTCAAGTTAGCCCTTATAGACTGGATTTCTTGTTCAAGGTGTGCCTTGCTTACAAAAAAAGCTGTTGTATCATTCATCATGCCTTTATTTAACTCTCTCTGTATAACAACAGCTGCTTCTTTTATTACACCCAGATTACCTCTTACTGATTCTATATCTTCATGTTGTAACATCGTTTCTACATATCTTTCCAGATTCTCAGCTTTTTCTCTGGGGCTTTTACAAATATCTAAAAATACAAATGATCCATGATTTTTAGTTAACTTACCCCCTAAATTATGATGCTCTCTATATAAGTCCTCAACTCTTTTAGCAAAATTTTCAATAACTTGAGTAAGCACATCAATATCAGTTAGTTCTTTTCTAGTTATTTTACCATAAGCCATGTGATAATTATAATTAATGCCTACTTAAATAGTTTATTATAGTACATTACAATTGTGTTGTCCTGAATTAAAATAATCTCTTTAATCTTTAAATTCAACACCAAATCTGTTTACAAATTTAATCTCAACCGCATTTGTAACAGCTCTTAAATCATATAAAGTATTAATATCAAAATAATCTTCATATTTCTTTTCTAAACTTAAAATAATCTCTTCCTTAATTGATTTATGATTCTTAGCTTTTTCCATCCTTACATTCTTTAAAATATCTATAAACTTATCTCCCTTCTCTTCGACATCTTTGTTCATCAAATTCTTATCATATTCTGGCCAATAGCTTAAATGAATACTTTTAGATTTTTCTTTTTCTATATAATAATTACAGTATATCTCTTCAGTTATATAAGGCATTATTGGAGCAAATATTTTTAATATAGTTAAAAATCCATTATACAGTGTATACTGGGCGCTTCTTTTGGATTCCAAACCTCTTTTATCCTCGTTATAAATTCTGTCTTTTATAATCTCAATGTAAAAATCGCAGAACACGTTCCAGAAAAAGTTGTCTATTGCGCTCTTGGATTTATTGTATTCATAATTATCAAAGCTTTCAGTGCATTCCTTTATCAGTTTGTTTAATTTTATCCCCAGCCATTGGTCTATTAATTCCAGATGTTTGGGTTTTTCTGGATCATAATTTTCCAGATGCATATAAGAAAACTTAAAAGTATTCCACATTTTTGTTAAGGTTTTTTGTCCTGTAACAACGTCCTTTTCATGAAAATCCACATCATTCCCATATTTTGAGCTTGCCGCCCAGAATCGTAATGCATCAGCCGAATATTTATCAATTATTGATTGCGGTTCTATTATATTGCCCTTGCTCTTGCTCATCTTTTCGCCTTTTAGAAATACAAAGCCGCTGATCATTACATCTTTCCATGGGTTCTTGTTATAATGCAGCTGACTTTTTACTAAAGTATGAAACAGCCAGAAGTTTATGATATCCCCTGCCTGTGGTCTTAAGCTCATTGGAAATATTTTTTCATATAGCTCCTTATCATCCTTAAAAAATTCTCTTATTATAACAGGCGTCAAAGAAGAAGTTGCCCATGTATCAAGCACATCTGTTTCAGCAATAAAATCTTTACATCCGCATTTATCGCATTTTTTTATTCTTGGTTTGTTCTGTGTCGGATCAACCGGCAAGTCTTTTTCATCAGCTAGCACAACATTATCACATTTCTTGCAGTACCAGACTGGGAAAGGAATACCATAATGCCTTTGTCTTGAAATGCACCAGTCCCATTGTAGTCCATTAATCCAGTTTTCTAATCTTACACGCATATGCTCAGGATACCAATTAAGTTCCTTGCCATTCTTTAAGAATTGTTCTCTTAAGTCAAGATATCTAACAAACCACTGTTTGCTTTCCAGAATTTCAATCTCATTCCCGCATCTTTCATGAACATTTACATTATGTCTGATGGTTCTTTCTTGAACAATAAAATTTTCTTTTTTCAAGTTTTCAATTATCTTTTGTCTGGCCTCTTTTACCTTAAGTCCCGTATATTTTCCAGTAATATTTGTCATTCTGCCATCTCTGTCAATAGCCTCTTTTAAAGGCAGATTATAAGCTAAATACCATTCAGCATCAGTAGAATCTCCGAAAGTACAACACATAACAACGCCTGTTCCTTTCTCTATATCAACTCTCTTATCTTCTATAATATTAACTTTAAAATTAAATAAAGGAACAATAACATTTTTTCCAGCAATATTCTTATATCGCTTATCATCAGGGTTAACAAAAACAGCAACACATGCACTCAAAAGTTCAGGTCTTGTTGTGCTCACGATAAGATTACTCCCATTCTCCAGTTTAAATTTTAAATCAATAAACTTGGACTCTAATTCTTCATCTTTCATCTCAACCTGAGCAATAGCAGTTCTGCATTCAGGACAATGGAAAGCAGGTGCTTTTTTTCTGTATTGTCTTCCCATTTTGTACAGTTCAATAAAAGATTTCTGGCTTATTTTCTGGCAATGTTCATTTATTGTAGTATAAAAAATATCAAAATCACAGCTCATTCCGATTCTTTTCCAATCATTTACAAAACCGGGTCTTATTTCATCTAAAGTTTTAAGAACTAATTTAACAAAATCCTTTCGTCTCATTTTGCTTGATTTAACATTCTCTAGTTTCTCAATTAATCTCTCAGTAGCTAAACCATTGTCATCAGTACCAAAAGGAAATAAAACATTAAAACCATTCATTCTTTTATAACGAACAATAAAATCTTCCTGAGAATAGGAAAAAGCATGCCCCATATGCATCTTCCCGGAAACAGTAGGTGGTGGTGTATCTACAGAATAAATAGGATTGGTGTTCTTTCTGTTGAAATTGAATATTTTATCTTTCTCCCAGTAATCCCTTATTCTCTTCTCCACATCATTACTATTATACTCTTTAACAATCATATCTTACAAAATAATATCTATGTTTAAAAGCCTTATCATAATTTGTTTCTATCACTGCAATATAAAGCTTTAATAAACTTTTTATCATTGTTTTGTTATGTTAGAAGTTAAAGAAAGTCCATTGGGAAGAAACAAAGTAGTAATAATAAAAAGTTATATCAATAATGATTTATTTGAGTCAGAGCTAAAAAATTGTGAATTTTATAGAAAAGTAAATAAAAAATATAGCAAGTCAGATCCTTATCTGCACTTCAGAGATTTTATAGATGAACCAACTCAGGACAACAAATTGGGTTTCTATGATGATAGCCTTTATTCTTTAACAGAATTAAATGAAACAGGCGTAGTAAGATTAGCAATGCTAGAAAAAGCAATTAAACAAATAGCACGATTTATTGTAGAAGGCCAAGAAGGTATAGAAAAAGGCTTGGTAAAACCTAAATCAAGCATAAAAGAATATTTTGATGTTCCTTCAGTATATAATCTGGTTTACAATGACATAGAGAAAAGAATTCTTGTTCCAATAATAGAATATGATAGGGAAGGAAAAGATATCCCTAAAGAAACAAAAAATGCCATAGTTGATTTTTTTACATCATTACGCTTAAAACAGATTAAGATAATCCAGGAATATATAAAGACCTACAAAGAAGGTCTGGTTTATCTCCTGGACTCGCATCCAAATAACATAAGAACGTCAGATAGAGACTCAAATGATGTAATTATCACAGATTTTGATATGAGTTTCCAGGGCTTTGAAGCTGAGTCTTTCATTAGATTATTACAACCCGGTTTTAGATGGAATTTAGCTCCAAAAGATCTTACTCTAAAAAGTGAAAGCATCCGGACAATTAACGCACTTGATTACGCACATCTTCAATCACTTCGCTCTAGGGCTGTTATCAGGGAAGAAAACGATCTCGTATCAAAAATAGACAAGTTCCTAGAAGAAAAAAAGTTATTTGAACCATTGGGAAAAGAAATAGAGTTTTACGAATTTATTGCAAAGGAAAGAAGATTTTTCTACAATCTGATATCACAGTTCGAACTGATAAGGCACCATATCAATGAATATAGCAAAGAAACAAAAAAGATATTAGAACTAAAAAAAGAAAATCATGAAAGTATACCACATCATATTGGAAGATTATGCAAAACCAGAGAAAATCATTTGGAAATGGTGAAAATATGGATAACATCCTTGGCAATTCAAAATATAGAAGATGATATAATAAAAGAAATTAAAGAGAACGGTTTTTTTGTTTTAGAAATACTACCACATGTGCTAAAGCAAAAAACATACGATCAAAATATAGGGCAAAGGTTATATAAAAGGTTCATTGAAAACTTTTAAAGTTTATATTCACAGATTCATAAATAATATCAGTAATATTCAGGATAACATTTCTAAGATAGGATAGAGCTATAACATCTGAATGATTTCGCTTTCTTAAAAGAAGATATTTATCTAAAAGTTCTTCAGCCATACAAAAATTTTTCGCGCATTTGTCTAGATCAAAATTATAAAAAAGATCATAAACCTGATTATAATACAAATTCACTTGGTCATAAAACAGAAGTGCATCTTTAGATAACGAATCTTTCGAATCTATAATGTGATATACAAGAAATTTATATTCATCTGCAGTTTTTTCCAGTGCATTCACGGCGCTATAAAGAAAAGGAGTTTTATCTTTTAGGTTTTTATTCTTTAATATCATGCGTAAAGAAAAATTAGTCAATCTGTTTATTGTAATCTCAAGGTCAGGTATAGATTTTAATCCTCTATAATCATTTGTCTTCAAATAAACTCCAGTGGAATCGATAACATTTTTTGTAACCAAAAATAGTCTACGTAAAGTATTGGTAAATTCATCTTCCAGCTCAGTGGTAATGATTTTTATAACACAATAAGATTTCCCTTGTTCAATAATTTCATATCCAATTGAATCCTTAAGAACCTTCTCAATTAAACGTAAATCAGAGATATTTTTATACCTTAAAGTGATATGGTCATATCCGGAGGTATACAAACAAATAATCAGTCGTAATATGAATCTGCCATATCCGTTTACATCCAATGTTACTGCGTTTATTTTTTTGTCTTTTGAAAGTCTAATTATAATATTACCTTCAGATAATTCTAGAAAAACCTCATCACCTTTTTTTATTCCAAACTCTCTAACCCATTGAACAGGTAAAGAAACAACTAAAGTTGAACTGGCCAGCTGAATAATATTTCTTTTCATATATTTAATAGGAAAAGTAACTGGTATATAAATTTTTATACAACTATATAAATATAAGCAGATATATAATTTATAAGGATAAAGTATATATTTAAAAATTTCTAATAAAATATAATGAAAAAGATCAGCAGAACTTTCTTTATATTATTAGTAATCGCTATACTGCTCTCTCTTACCGTATTCACAATAAAAAATAAAGAAAATCTTTTCTCAGATGATAATAAAGTTCAATCTGCTGTAGTTTTAGAAACAAACAAAGAAATGGATAAAAAAGATGAGATTAACGCAAAAGATATAAGGATAAAAGCGATTTTCTCTCTAAAAGATTCAGAAATACCTCTAAAAGATTCAGATTTAGAAATACAATCAAAGAGCATATATATTAATGATAATAATCTAAAAGTTCAAATATCATCACAAGATAAGGTAAAAATAAAAGGTTTTACTGGAAAAGCGATTTTAAAAGAGATAATAGAACTAAAAGGCAGTTTTTTTGAATATTCTACAGAAAAAATAAAAATAAAACAAAACTTACCAATAGGATTAACTGTAGATTATGTGAAATTTTCAGCAGAAAACATTACAATACCTAAACTAGAAGGAGAGCAAAAAGGTATAATTGAGCTAGAAAGAGCAATAATAAAACTAGACCATGAAAATATATCTATGGGCACATTTATAGGATCATTATTAATTGAAAATGGTGAATTAACATTAGATGGAAAAGTAAAAAATTTATTAATTAAACGAAAAGATTATAGACTTAATATAAACTAAACATCTTCAAAGGTATACCGATTCTTTGCCTTTACGCTTAATCTTTTTTTGGTTAATTCAACTGTTTTTTCCAGATATTCATCATAATCTTCCTTTACAGTTTCTCTAACCGTTTTAAACAATTTTCGGGTATGTCTAATCCTAATGTTTCCCAGGTAATTTCTGCCAATGGCATATTTCCTTAATGATAAAACCTTTGTGAAGAGGTTTCTTATACTATAAATCTTGCGGTTGTTTATAACATTGAATCCATCTTCAATGATTACTCTTATTTTCTTTCTGTCCATATATAGATAATCAGATAAATATACTGTAAAACCATCTTTATCAAAATTTTTTAAAGCAGATGAAAGATAACCATAGATCTCAGGGTGCCTTTTTGCTATCTCCATATCCATTGTCGCCTCAATCAAAGCATGTAAAACAATGTCATCAACATTCTTGAACTTCTCTTTCAATATACTGACCTTTTTAAAGACAAAGTTAGGATGCATGTAACCATCAATAATAAAATGATTCTTAACTCCGTCATAAAAGACTCTATTTCCTGTAAACTTGTAATAAGCCTCAGCAAATCCTATCATCTTTGCATGCGTTTCTTTATCTATTAAATGGCCTATATCAGGGAATACATTTCCAAGTATAAACTGTGGATTTTTGCTTAATCTCGATGCTAGATACACATGACCTAAAACATATGGCATTTTAGATTAATTTAGAGACCAGTATTTAAATCTTATTTATCAGAATGTTATATCTTTCAAGAAATAAACGCTCACTATCTTTTGAATTTAAAGGTATAATTCTACTCTCTAGCAAAAGATAAATATATTCATTATATTCTTGCCACTCCTCAGGGGGCTCTGCCATCAGATCCCTCATCTCAGTGTACAGTACAATTTTATCAGCAGTCTTTATTTTGTGATTATAAGAATATACCAATCCAAAATGTTCAAAAATTGCAATTTCTATTTTCTTTTCTATTTCCTTAATTCCTTTCATATATTTTTTCAAAGGAAGAACGATATCCCCAATATATGCCTCAGCACTATCATGTAAAAGACCATGTAATTGATATTTTTCTTCAATATTTTGAGAAACCAAAACAGAATGTTGTGCAACAGAATAAAAATCATTACAATGTCCCCCAAACCTACATATCATAGATAAAGCATGTGCAATATCATCAATACAAACATCCTCAGACTTTGGATCCAAGAGCCAAAACTTCTTTCCATTATAAATCTGGGTCCAGTCACCAGTTCTTTCTTGATTTTGCATATTAAAAATTAACCTAAAAAACCTTTATTAAATCTTTTATTGTTAAAAGTATATTTTAATGGTGGGAAGAGAGGGATTTGAACCCTCGACACCATGGTCTTCAGCCATGTGCTCTCCCAGGCTGAGCTACCTATATGGTCTTAAAAGCTTAAGCTTTCAAAATTCCCATAAAACTCAGCTTAGATAAAGGCTAAACTGTATTATTTAAAACCATTTCGTTTCTAAGTGCCTACAAAAGAAAACTTTATTAATAATAAATTATTATGCTTCTTATGATCAAAAGAGAGGTTAAAAGAATAAGACCTAATATAAGCTCTATAAAGAACGATAAAAGAGGGGCTAAAGTAAGAAAAAAAGCAGAGGATAGTAATTCTATAACTCAACCAGAAAATGAAAGCATACAGGAAAAAGACATATCTTCAAGTATAAATCCTACATTAAACTATGATAAAAAACAAGAACAAGGTAACTCTCTAACAAAGAAATTATTGCTTATAATAGCAATATTAGCTGCTTTCATAGCATTAATATCATTAAACAATTATAGTGGAGATGTAACTGTCAGCACAGAAAAATTTCTTTTTACTAAGACAGGAACAATAAACATACCATATACAGTTCTAGACATAAAAAAGGGCGTAAATTCAGCCTTATCAGTAGATTACACAAGCGACATTATATCAAATGTTTTCATTGAAACAACAGATTGTGAAGCCTGGAAAAATGGAAAAGACAATAACAGATATGTATTGTATGCAATATCAAATGTTAAAAATGCTGGCTTCAAGATCGGCGATATGCAGCAGAAATCAAAACAACAGATTGAATTGTATAAAATAGATAATCTATGCATGGTTCTTATAAATAAAGAACAGCAAAAGCAAGGCCAGTACACCATAACGGCAAAAGAAACAGATAGGAACATTTATAATATAATAGAATAATTTAAATAAGCCGAGCATTATAATAAAAAATGGTAAATAAAAAAGGTGCATTAGAGCTTTCTATTAATACAATAATAATCATTGTTATAGGTGTAACCTTGCTTACACTTGGTTTATTATTTGTAAGAGGCATATTCGGTAAAATGGATAAGATATCTGAAAACACATTCAACAACGCGAATGACCTGCTTGGTGGACTAGAAAATGTTAAATCCTTACTAACTGTATCACCAACACAAATAGAGATCGAACAAGGAAAAGATGATGTAGCAAAAGTTATAATAGCGAATTTTAACACAGATGGAACTGATCTAAATGTGGGTATCAAAGTAACACCGAGGTCATCTGATAAAAACCTGAAGTGTTATGTAATCGGCGAAACAAATGCAGAACCTTCACAGGAATTAGGACCATTCAAGATATCATCAGGGAACCAAAAGAATATAGCATTGATTGTGCAAGATCTAAATGGAGCTATAAGGAACACAGCATGTACTGTAAGTATAACTGGAGCTCCTGAAGGCGAGGATAATTCTGAAACTGTAGTAATAAATGTAAAAGCAAAAGAAAAGGCATTTGGATAGAAAGGTAATTAAGCACATTTTTTCTCTAGGATTTTATGAAAATTGCAGTTTTCTCCTGTTTTCATGGGAGATTTCCGGAAAAAATAAAATCATTTCTGAAAGAAAATAAGATAGACATAGTATTTTGTTGTGGTGATTTATGCAATGTAGATTCAATAAGAGATATTATATTCAATAACTGGAATAAAAGAAGAAAATTAAGAAAAATCCAAAAAACAGAGCAGTACAAGAGATTATTAATAAGCTCAATAAACAGCATGCAGTCAATTCTAGATGAACTAGCATTGTTAGATACACCTATTTTTCTTGTTAAGGGTAATAATGACTATACAAAGCAGGATATAAAAAAATTAAAATTAGAAGTAAAGTCTTTAGAAGAAAGAATAAAGCAGAATAAAAAATTTAAATATCTTAAAAATAAAATATTAAAACTCAAAAATTTCCAGCTTCTTGGCATAGATCAGCCAAAATATTTCTCAAATCAGGATAATGAAATAAAGAATATAGGTGCAAAGAGCAGATTTTCAAAAAAAGTTGAAGGTTTGTTTTCAAAAATAAAGAATTCAAATAAAACAATTGTTCTTATGCACTATGTTCCTTACAGTATTTTTGATATTCCAGAATTTGGTCCGAGAAAGGGTGAACACATTGGTGATAGATCAGTCTTATATTTATTGCAAAAACATCAGCCATTAATCCACATTTGCGGCCATATGCACGAATATCAAGGTCTAAAATATATTAACAAAACAATTATAATCAATCCTGGAGCAGCTCAGTTTGGTAGATTTGCCATTTTAGAATTAGATGATAAAGGTTTTAAAGATGTAAAATTTTATTAATAACATGCAATTAGCACTGTATAATACATTAACAAGGAAAAAAGAGATATTTAAGCCGATTAAAGATAATCATGTGGGTTTATATACATGCGGGCCAAACAACTTTCTTAATAAAAATTAAGAATTGGGCATGCCGTCTACCATTATGCTCACATCGGTAATCTAAGGTGTTACATATTTGAGGATATCTTAAAAAGAACTCTTCTTTGCAACAATTATAAAGTAAAACATGTCATGAACATAACTGATGTAGGACATTTAACTTCTGACTCTGACACAGGAGAAGATAAAATGGAAAAAGGAGCCAGAAGAGAAAACAAGACAGTATGGGAAGTGGCAGATTTTTACACAAAAGCATTCTTTGAAGATATAAAAAGATTAAATATCATAAAAGCAGATATAATCTGTAAAGCAACAGACCATATAAAAGAACAAATTGAACTTATAAAAAAATTAGAAAAGAAAGGGTATACATATAAAATTGAAGATGGTATTTATTTTGACACTTCTAAATTAAAAGATTATGGTAAATTAGCCAAATTAAAAAAGGAAGATTTACTCGCAGGAGCTAGAGTTGAGATAGTAAAGGGGAAAAAACATCCGACAGATTTCGCTTTATGGAAATTCTCTCCAAAAGATAAAAAGCGACAGATGGAATGGTCTTCTCCATTCAATACCGGATTTCCAGGTTGGCATATAGAGTGCTCAGCAATGTCAATGAAACATCTTGGAAATACCTTTGATATCCATTGTGGAGGCATAGACCATATTCAAGTACATCATACAAATGAAATAGCTCAGTCAGAAACAGCAACAGGAAAGAAATTCGTAAATTACTGGCTTCATAATGAATTTATTGTTTTAAAAGATAATATTAAAATGGCCAAATCAGGAGAGAATTTCATAACATTAAGTGAATTAATAAAAAAAGGTTATTCTCCTGAAGATTATAGGTATTTATGTTTGACAACACATTACAGAAAGCCCTTGATGTTCAGTTACGAAGCTTTAGATGGCGCAAAGAATTCAGTAGAAAAATTAAAGTCCTATGTTTTGGAAATCTTAAATACAAAGAATAAAGGTCACAAAGATATTAAAAAATATAAAGAAGAATTTTTAAACGCCATTAATAATGATTTAGGCACATCAGAGGCTCTAGCTGTTTTATGGAATTTAATAAAAGATTCAAATATTGAGAATTCTGTAAAATATGAAACATTACTAGGTTTTGACAAAGTTTTAGGCTTAAACTTAGATAAAATAAAAAAAGAAAAAATACCGGTTGAAATAATAAAACTAGCAGAAGAAAGAGAAAAAGCAAGAAAAAATAAAAATTGGAAAAAAGCTGATCAATTAAGAGAAAAAATAAAAGAAAAAGGTTATATTGTAGAAGATACAGAAAAAGGTTATATTATTAAAAGATTATAATAAATTTAGATAACATTTGTGTCTTTTAAAGTATCATCAATCAATTTTTCCGCTAAGCTTAAATCAATATTCTTATATCCCTTAGATATTCTTAATAATAACTCTGCTTTAACCTTATTTTTTATTCTATTTCTCACATATTCTATATTTTTATTAGGAAAGCGGGTATTTACTGGATTTATTGCTTCGATATTTTTTGGCTATGTTCAGGCTATTTAATGTTAATAAAAATATAAAGGAATTAAAAAACATGCTAAATTATTCAAACCAAAACAAAAACGAAAAGTTTATATAGTTCTTATTTATAACATATGTAATATGATAAAACCGATTGTTCATAAAAAATACCTTAAGTTATATGAAGAAACTGCAAAAAATAAAATAATCGAAGTTTTGTTCAGATACCCTGAAAAAGAGTTTAGCTTAAGTGACTTAGCAAGAGAGGCAAAGGTAGCAAAAGCTAATATAAGCAAAATTTTAGAAGAATTTCAAGAAGCTGAGCTAATTTCTATTGAGAAACTAAGTAAGATATGGAGAATTAAAGCAAATCAAACAAATTGGCTTTATGTTAGAAGCAAGATAGTCTATAACTTAAGTTTTGTATATAAAAGCGGGTTAGTTGAATTTCTTGTAGATTATTTTAAAAATCCCAAAGCAATAGTCTTATTTGGTAGTTTCAGGAAGGGGGAGGATTTGTCTAATTCTGATATTGATATAGCTATAGAATTGTATGATGCTAAAGAATATCATATTATGGGGTTGAGAGAACTTGTTGAATTTGAGCAAATTATAGGAAGAAGGATACAGATACATTTATTTAGCAGGGAAAATATAGATACAGGAATATTCAACAACATTGCGAATGGTATCTTATTATGGGGGTTCTTAGAAGTAAAAAAATGAAAAAGGAAATTATAGACATTTGGGTTAAAACAGGCGCACTTCGAAATAAGCAAAAAGATATTGAGAAAATTAAAGCTATAATAAATTCTGCTGAGATAAACGTGAGAGTTATTAAATCAATTAAATTAAACGAAGATACAGCTACTTTGATATTCCGAGAAATTTATGAATCTATTAGACAGCTAGGCGATGCAAAATGGGGAATTCTTGGTTTTGAACCTGGAAATCATGAAGCTAGCATGGAGGTGCTTAAAGAATTTGATATAAAAGATAAGGTTAAGTTAAATTCATTGGATAGGTTTAAGAAAACAAGACATGATGTAAATTATAGGGGATTTAGAACTTCTATATCCCAAGCAGAAGAAATTTTAGATTTTTGGGATAAATGTGGGGGAGAAATAATTAGAATTTTAAGAAAAGAGCTAGAAAATAAATAAAAATTGGAAAAAAGCTGATCAATTAAGAGAAAAAATGGAGAAAAGAATGAATCTGCATTAAGAATAAAACAACCATTACTTACAAATATTTACATGGTTTCAAACAAGATTTGCTTAATCGTTCTTCTAAATGGTTTAAGACAAAAGGAATACCCTTTTATTCTTTTTTTGGTTTAGGAGATTATAGTTTCGCCCCCTATAAAATAGTGTGGTGCTGTATGAGCTATCAACCAAACTTTTCTGTAGTATCAAAGGTTAATGATGAGAATATTGGAGATAAGGAAGTTATGCCCGATAACACAATCGGTTATTTTTCAGTAGATAACAAAGCAGAAGCACATTATATTTGTGCTATTCTCAATTCTACTACATCAAAAAAATATTTTGAAAGCCGTTCAAGCAAGAGCAAATAGGGTTTATCAATAAATATGGTGGATAGTGTTCCAATTCTAAAATTTGATAAAAATAACCCACATCACAAAAGATTAGCTGAACTATCTGAAAAAGCCCATAATACTAAAGAAAGGGTAGAATTGGATAAAATAGAACAAGAGATTGACAAATTAGCAGAAAATGCACTAATAAAACATTAACTCCCACCCCTTAACACCTTATTCATCTCCCGAATACTTAACACTCTCTCCATGCAATAACTTTTTAAAGCTTATTTTATAGTCTTTTAATATAAAATGGTAACGATATATGATGTAAACACAAATGACCTTATAAAAACCGCAAGTGAAGAGCTAAAAGAAAAGAAACTGGTCAAAGCTCCTGAATGGGCAAAATATGTAAAAACAGGCTCTGGAAAAGAAAGGGCGCCTGATGACACTGACTGGTATTATAAGAGAATAGCAGCCATATTAAGAAAGATCTATATGAAAGGTCCTATTGGAACAAACAAGCTAAGGACATTATTTGGAAACTTAAAGCACAGAGGCATGAAACCTGAAAAATTTTATAGAGCTTCTGGGAAAATAATAAGAAATTCATTGCAGCAGCTAGAAAGCGCTAAATTAATCATAAAAGGATCAAAAGGGGCCCATAAAGGCCGCATAATAACGCCTGAAGGAATTAAATTTCTAGATTCAGTAGCAAAGAAAATAAGGAAAAATGCATAACCCAGACATAGAAAAGATCAAGGAGCAAAAATTGAGGGAGTTGCAAGAAAGGTTCAGTTCGCATCAAGAAGAAGCACAGGATAAAGATCAAGAGTTTAAGAATCAGGCAGCGCAATTAGAAAATTTGATTAAAAAATATTTGTCAAGAGACGCATTGATAAGGTATGGAAACATAAAAGCTGTGAGCCAGGAAAAAGCCATCCAGGTTTTGGGGGTTTTATCCCAGTTGGTTCAGTATAAAAAACCAGAAGAAAAAATAACAGATGACGAATTAAAGTTAATATTAAAAAGAATTCATGAGCAAACGAAAAGGGAAACAAAAATACATTTCTAAAATGGCACGTCATAAACCAGTAGCAAAAAAATTAAGGTTAGCAAAGAAAGCAAAGCAGACTAGATGGGCTCCTTTCTGGACGGTCCAGAAGATTTACGGCAAAACAAGAAGAGTTCATCCCGGAAGACACACAAAAGTAAAAAGACACTGGAGAAGAAATAAAACAAATGCATAATCAAAGATGGTAAAGATAGAACGTTTATACACTATTCCATTAAGGAAAGAATTCAATAAGGTACCGAACTATAGAAAGACAAGGAAAGCTGTAATCGCCATCAGGAATTTCATGAAAAAACACATGAAATGTGAAAATATAAAGATTGGAAGTCATTTAAATCTGGAATTATGGAAGCATGGAAGAAAAAACCCCCCTCCTAGAATAAAGGTTAAAGCTATAAAAGACACAGAAAAGATAAAAGATAAAGAGATCGAGATTGTCAGGGTTGAGCTGCCGAATATTCCTATTGAAAAAATAAAAGCAGACAAGAAACAAAAGCTGGAAGATAAAGTAGAAACAAAATCAAAAGAAGAAGCTCAAAAAGTTGTATTAGAATCAGAAAAGAAAGAAGTTCTAGAGAAAGGCACGACAGAAAAAGAAAGAAAAGTATTGCAGGAATCACAATCAAAGCCGGAAGACATTACAAAGCATAAAAAAACAGCCACAAAGCAAGCTCAGAAGAAATTAAGGGAGCAGAAGATGATTCCTGGAGAAAGGTAAACATGGTCCAAAAACAGACACCGGTGTCTAAAAGAATATATCTAACACAATTGGTATCTGATTCTGATCATAATGTTTTTTTAAGGGAAGATAATAAATCAGTTGTTGACACAAAGCCAATAGGAAAACCTTTAGTAATAGAATTAGACTATGAACTTGGAGTTTGTTTACCTTCGATAGAACATCTTGATATAGAAGATATTTCTGATGATTTAAGACAAAAGGGAGCTAATGCTTATTTGATTGGACAAAGACTTAAGATCAGAGATAATGTAGAAGTATATGCTGTACAGCTATATAAGATAAAAGGCTAATTTTAAATATCTTCTCACTCCATTAATATCATGGCAATACAGAAAGAATCAGCTATAGAAGTACTGAAAAAAGTAAATGATCCGGAATTAAATATAGATGTCTGGACATTAGGTTTGATCTATGATATTAACATTAATGAGAATAATCTGAACATAAAAATGACATTCACAACACCAATGTGCCCATATGGCCCATGGTTGGTTGAAGATATTAAGAAAAAATTATCCGAAATAAAAGGTGTTAATTCTGTAAATATAGAAATAACATTTAATCCACCATGGCAGCCAAGCGAAGAACTAAGGGCAATGCTTGGAGTCTAAACAAATATTATAATTTTATTTTTATTTAAAAATTTATAAATATAATATATAATAAAAAGAGCAACAATTATAATAATAAAAATATCAATTTTGCTAGAATACTGTTTTACTAATTCCCACTTCTCATTTAGGAAAAATCCAATATAAAGTATAAAAGTATTCCATATTCCGGCCCCTAAGATAGTGTATAAAGAAAACTTAATAAGGTTCATTTTTCCAATACCGGCTGGAACAGAGATTAGATGCCTTACAACAGGAATAAATCTCCCTACAAATATTGTTTTCTCACCATAATTTTTAAAAAATTTCTCAGTATAAATCAAATGTCCTTCATTAATAAAGAAATATCTGCCAAATTTATGCACAAATTTTCTTCCGCCAAAATATCCCATATAGTAAGATAAAAGGGATCCTATTAAAGATGCCAATGCGCTCAATGCAATAACCAAATACAAATTTAATCTTCCTTGTGCAACTAAAAAACCTGCAAAGGGCATTATAGCTTCGCTAGGAATAGGAAACACCATGCTTTCTAAAACCATAAAAACAAATATTCCAACATAACCTAATTTGTCAATAACGCTAACAATATACTCAAAAATGAATCCAAATACCATTATCCAAGATTAAAAACATAAGTATAAAAATCTTGATATTAAAGGCATTTCAATGGAATCTTTATTACCTTTTGAAATGGAAAGAAGGCGGTTGTTAATAAAGAAAGAAGCTGAAACAAACTGGAGCTATGGACAAGATCCAAATAAAAGAACTATGGATGAATTAATTAATTATGGCATCATAAATTTGAACAAACCTGAAAATCCGACTTCACATATGGTTTCAGCTTATGTACAGGATATACTAAACATTAAAAAAGCCGGACACAGTGGGACATTAGTGAAACAAAAACTTTAATGAAATCCCGCTGTGACTGGAGTTTTACCAATTGCCTTGGAAAAAGCAACAAGAATAGTCCAGATTTTGTTAAAAGCAGGAAAAGAATATATCTGTTTAATGCATCTGCATAAGGAAATCTCAGAACAAGACATTAGAGAAACAGTTAAAAAATTTACAGGAGAGATAAAGCAGTTGCCTCCAGTAAAATCAGCTGTTAAAAGACAAGAGCGTTTTAGAGAAATTTATTATTTTAATATTCTGGAAATTCAAGACAAAGATGTCCTTTTTAAAATTGGATGTCAAGCAGGAACTTATATCAGGAAAATTGTACATGATTTTGGCCTTTCTTTAAATATTGGAGCAAATATGCAACAGTTAATAAGAACAAAAGCAGGCCCATTTACAGATAAAACATGGACAACATTACATGACCTAAAAGATGCGTACGAACTTTACAAAAATGAAAACATAGAAACGGAAATAAGAAAAATTATTCTACCTGTAGAAACAGCGGTTCAGCATTTACCTAAGATTTATGTCCTAGATTCTACTGTAGACTCATTATGTCATGGAGCTGACTTAAATATCCCTGGAATCTCAAAATTAGACTCCGAAATAAAAGAAAAAGATAGTGTGGCAGTATTAACATTAAAAAATGAATTAATCTGCTTAGGAGAATCACTAACAACATCTCAGGAAATTATAGAAAAAAAGCAGGGTTCAGCAGTAAAAACAAAGAAAGTTTTTATGCCTTCTGGTGTTTATCCAAAATTTAAGAAATAAAATTGATAAATATTAAAAATTATCAGCCTAATTATGCTGGTAAAAAATTCATTTAAACATTTCTAACCAACACTCTTTATAATTCTTAACCTCGTTAAAATTCCCAATAAATTTTACAACATCAACGGCATTAAAATTCTTTTCCATTTTCTCATCATATTCCATTTTAAAATAATCCGGATTTTCATACAAAGCAAAATCCTCTAATTTAACATTAAAAGCATCATTAACCTTGAATTTATTTCCGATTTTAACAAAAAAACTTTTGCTTACCAGGATGTTTATAATATCATAAATCTCGGAAAAATTAACCTGACTCTTGGCAAATATCTCAGAAGCGGTAAATTCCCTCATCTTCAGGGCTTGATTAAAAATATTTTTCTGTTGGCTGCTTAGATTGATATCAAAAAACAATTTCTTCCCATTTCCATGCTCAACATCATAAATAATTTCTCCATTATTAAGATTAATAAGAACATTAGATTCCTTTAAATTAACAGACAGACAAGGGATTAAAACAGTCCTGATATTTTTCTTATCCTCTATAATGCCAATATCTTTTTTACTAATCTTCTGCTTAATAACCAACAATAACTCTCCTTTATCTTCTTTGAATTCCTTTATCTCTTTAACAAAATCTCTTTCATCACTCTCCTTTTCTTTAATGATATTAACAATTGCATTCACACTTTCTCCACCATGCTTGGTTCTTCTAGGTCTTATATTTACAAATAAAGGCAAATCCAGAACACCTGTGACCAAGGCAGTTCCAACCGGCAGATTTTTTATCTCTTTTTCAATTTCAGAATTAATACCGTCTACAGAACCGGATATGCTCTTAATATCATTCTGGTTCGTAACTTTAAGTATTATATTAGTAGAACACTGGCTTAGGACATTTTTCTCAACTCTGGAAACTCTTTGTGTTATAATGCATAATCCAATTCCAAATTTTCTGCCTTCGACAGCAACTTGTCGTATAATGCCTGAGCTCTTAGCTTCTCCAAAATTTCTCTCAGGAACAAAATTCTGGGCTTCTTCTATAACACAAAAAAATGGAGCAACATTGTTCTTCTTCCTTGCTTCAAACAAATCCTTTAATAATTTATAAACAATAACCTCTTGTAATTCTTGGTTAATGCCTTTTAGATTTATTATGCAGCATTTCCCGGGGTTTATCAATTCCTGGAGTGAAGTAGGGGCATCTGAAAAAATGTTTAATTTTTTGATATATTCCAGAATATGAATTAAACTGAATTTAGCAGAATTATCTTCAAGATCTAACTCGAGAATCAATCCGTCAAAATCAATTTTGTTGTTTAGGTTTTTTACAGCCCCATATAACAAGCCAATTTGTGTATTTGACAATTTAGCAGGAAAAAGCTGCATTATATCACTTGTAGAAAGATTATAATTGCTTAACCTTAATGCTTTACAATTTGGGTTTATCTCAATATCTGGGCTGTACTCATTGATCTTATCCCTGTAGCTTTTACTTTTAACATTAAATTTAATCAGTTTTTCCTTATCTTTATCATTTTCAAATTTTAAACTGGAATATTCTCCATGAGGGTCTATGATCAATAAAGGTATGCCATTCTCAATCATGTCCTCAATTAAAACACCAGAAGTATAGCTTTTCCCAGAGCCGGTTTTAGCTAGAATGCTAATCTTATTAGTCAATATCTTGTTCATATCAAGAAAAACATCAATGTCATCATAACCATCTAATTTTCCCAGATAAACTCCATTACCCCTTAATCCAATAATCTCTTTAATGAAATCACTATCTGCTTTTAAAACCTCAATTCCAGGCTCTAAAGGGATTAATAATCTTTTGAATTCATTGTTTTTTCTATAGCCGATAACATTACAGAAAGCAATAGCTTGGTTATTTTCTTTTTCAATTTCAATAATCTGCCCTAAAATATAACTATCAGCACTTAAAACCTGAACATAGTCAAATTTCTTAGCATTGCCTCTAACAAGAAACATAAACTCCTTAGTGCTGGTTTTTCCAATAATATTCCCTAATATCATGTTAAAGCTCAATTAAAAAGATTTATTAAATTTGTTCATGGAAATAATATATAAGACAAAATGACTAATGTAATAAATATAACAAAAGAATCAGGCATTCCGCTGATCGGATTGGCATTCATAGGAATAATTGCCAGAAACAGTAATAACTTAATACAGGTAAGAACAACCACTCTTTGTAATATGAATTGTCAATTCTGTTCGACAGATGCTGGAATTATCTCAAAATTTCATAAAACACAATATATTGTAGACTTAGAATATATGTTAGAATACTTAAGAGAATTAGCAAATTATTTTGATAAAGACTTGAAGATTCATATAGATTCTGTAGGAGAACCAACAGCTTATCCTAAACTAATTAATCTAATAAAAGGAATTAGAAAAATTAAAAATTATAAAGACATATCTATGGTCACAAACGGAACTTTGCTTACTAAAGAAAAAATAAAAGAATTAGAAGAAGCAGGTCTAACAAGAATAAATCTTTCTATTCATAGCTTAAACATATTAAAATCGCAAGAACTATTTGGTTCAACAATATACAACATTAAAAAAATAATAGATACAATAAAAGAAATAAAGAAAACAAAGATAGATATTTACTTAGCTCCTGTTTACATTCCAAATGTAAATGAAAATGATGTAGATGATATAATAGAACTAGCAAAAGAATTAGACTGTAAAATAATAATCCAAAAATACGAACACCATAAGTATGGAAGAAAAATAAAAATAAAGGAACCCACTTATTTCAACTTCTATAATAAATTAAAAGAGCTAGAAAAAAAGCATAACATAAAGTTAAGATACGCCTACTCTGAATTAGAAACAGAAAAAGTTAAATCATTACCAGTAAAATTCAAAAAAAATGAGAAAGTCTCTGTAGAGATTAAAGCTCCGGGTTGGTTCGAAAATCAATCTATAGCAGTCTCAAGAAACCGAGCATTAACAATAATCAATCATAAATATAATAAGAACGAAAATATGAAAGTAAGAATTTTAAGCACAAAAGATAATGTATATTTAACAGAGCCTGTAAAGCAATAACTTATGATGTTAAAAGAAGTTCCGAGCCAAAATTAAAATTATCAATTAAGCGAGGAATTTGGATGAAGAAACCTGCAAGGTTTCGTAATCTCGTAAATTGCTGTTGTCTGAGTTCCGTAAAACAAAAATTGGAAATTTTGAGTCAAGAAAAAGTTACGTTTTGTATTTCTCTAATAATCTATCTATACCGTCCATCTTGCTGTAGAAAGGTATTTCTAAAGTTTTAGCCTGTCCTTCACACTCACCATCGGCAGATAAAATAACAAAATCACCATGTGGCAAATCTTTTATTGCTTTAAAAAGCCTAAAACAATCACCATCAAGGCCATCTGAAATTATTAAATCATAACTTCCTTGCTGTATTAATCCCAAAGCTTCACGATAATTTTCAGCAGTATCAACATTAGGACATATAGCTCTTTGAAAACTTCTCTTTAATGTTTTGCACCATAATGAATCATCATCTACATATAAAAGATTATTTATTGGCATAAACCTAAGATAATAAGAAAACTTATAAATCTTCTGATGAATCAATACTTTTTCTTGATTTCAGACGAACAAGGTTTTAGAAAATTATAGAAATAAACAATAAAATCATTTTTTAATAGTATCTTTCACAGCATCTTCAAATATATCGAGGCCGTTATCAGCCTGTCTTTTATTAATAATCAAAGGGGGGCATATTCTGATAACACTTTTTCCTGCAGGAATTAAAATTAAGCCTTTTTCATTTGCTCTGCACAAGATATTGTTTCTCTCTTTAATACCATATTCTTTAGTATGTTTATTTTTAACAATTTCAACACCTATCATTAATCCGATTCCTCTGACATCGCCGATAATCTCATATTTCTCTTTCATTTCATTTAATCTTTTTAGCATATAATTTCCTATTTTAACAGCATTCTCTCCTAATCTATGTTTTTTTATATAATTTAAAGTTGCAATTCCTCCAGCACAAGCTAATAAATTCCCGCCAAAAGTGTTGCTTTGACTTCCAGGAACCCAATTCATTGTTTTCTTATTAGCTAAGGTAACACCTAAAGGAACTCCACCTCCAATTGCTTTACTTAAACAAACAATATCAGCCTTAACATTAAAATTCTCAATAGCTAAAAATTTTCCAGTTCTATAACAACCAGATTGAACTTCATCATCGCACAATAAAACATTATATTTATCGCAGATTTCCTTTAAACCTTTAACAAAACTTTTAGGAGGAACAATATAGCCACCTTCTCCTGAAATAGGCTCAAAAAATATTCCAGCCAAATCTTTTCTTAAGTCTTTAACATTTTTCTCTAAAACCTTTAAACAATAATTGCTTAGATCATCTTCATCATGAAATTTACTTCTGTAAGGATAAGGATAAGGAACGTGTCTTACCGGCAAGAATGGAGCAAATCTTTCTCTCTGCACAGGTTTAGAATTAGTCATTGATAAACTTCCCATGCTTCTTCCGTGAAAGCAAGGGTTAAAAGCAATTAGCCATTTTTTGTTAGTATGCCATTTAGCCAATTTTAAAGCACATTCAACACTTTCAGTTCCGGAATTCGATAAAAAAGCATTGTTCAGATGTTTAGGAACAAATTTTAACAAATTTTCAACAAACAAAACAGGCAGTTCAGCATAAAAATCTGGAAATGCGCAATGCAATCCATAATTCAATTGTTTCTTAACAGCATTAATTACATCATTATTACAATGCCCAACAGAATTAACAGCAACAGAAGCTGCAAAATCTAAATATTTTCTGTTATCAACATCCCATAGATGCATCCCTTTTCCTCTCTTAAAAACAAAACTATACTCTCTGGAATAACTGGAACTTATTATCTTACTATCTCTTAAGATTATTCTTACACTCTTTTTTCCTGGTTTTCTGCATATATATTTAACCATTACAAAATTAATATTTCTTAATTATATAAATACTTCTAAATTCTTTAAATAAAAATTTAAATAATGTGACATCCTCTCACACCCTAAAGGGTGGAGCTTCCCTCGTTAAATAAATGTAATTCATAGATTTGGTGTGATGTTCCTCGAGATACTTCTTTGCATTCTCTAATGTTATATGTCCAACACTTGCCATAAACTTTCCTTTGCTCCATAGATGTCCCTTCTTGTACCTTTTTCTTAAATTTGGCACAAGCCTAAACATCAGATAAGCACTAAATTCCTTTATTAAATTTAGTGCTTTACTTGGTACCATGGTTAATGGAATTGAAGCTATGATATGAACATGGTCGATGTCTACTTCAATTTCAAATAGTTCTATGTTATATCTCTTAGCTGCTTCCTGTATCGCAATAAGACAAAAGTTTTTAAGGTATGACTGCTTAAACATCTTATAGCGATATTTTGTGCACCACTCAAAGTGCCATGTACTCCAAGCAACAGAGTGTGCATGTGCGTTCTGTTGGTAGATGCTCATCTTTTCCTCCTTCGGGAAGCATCACTTTACCAACATTTATTCTAAATCGTAAATAGAAAAACCTTTCAGGATACGCCATTCATCCCCATCCTAAAGGATGGTCGCAGGTTTCACCTGCTGGATTTCTGGCTAATTATCTTAAGATTAAACAGGATCAAAATTAACATCAAAAATAGGAAATTGAGTTCTTGTTTTATTATATATTTTTAATAAATAATTTTTGACCAAATCTCTAAGAATTGGATTTTTATGGATAATTTGTAATCCGATTAATGCATCTTTATTGCAATTAAAGTAAATTGCATTTAGTACTGTAACGCCTTTGTTAATCTGTGTTTTAGCAGCATACAATATAACCGCTAAATCGTATACATTATGATATCTCTTTATACCAGGAAAATAACTTAAATGCAATTGTAATATGAATTCTGGGTTGTTTAGCAACTTTTCTTCAATAAATCTTGATTTTTGATGCAGCGACTTCAAAATAGATTCATATTCCATATGAATATCCATAATGTTGTTATAGTCCTCTGAATTGATATTAAAAATATTTAACACACCTTTCCTATAATATTGATATAGTTCCTCATTAAGATCATCTCCAGAACCCCCCTTAAAAAGTATAAGTTTTATAATCATCCTATATGCAAATTGCCAACATCCATCAATAAAACCTTTTTGCATATTCTCGTCAAAATCATTTTCTACTATATGCGTTGCATTATCTTCCATTGTCATAAACAAAAGAGGAAAGGTCCCGTTTTTTCTATAAAACCCTTCTTTATTTTGATAACCATTTATTAAGAATGATTCAATATGGAAAACACTATCAAATCTTACAACAATTGGTATAGAATAATGCCATGATTTTCCATCTTTTATCAAATAATATGTTCTATAGCCAATTATTTTTTCTTCCAATCCACTCATTTTTTCGAAAAATTGTTTCTTCTCTTGTTCGTTATTAAAGCTGAATATCCCTCGATCAATTAAGTCCAACAAACTTGTTTTAAATGTTCTGAAAAAGCTTATTAATCTGTTATGATCATGATTTAAGTTATCTACATAATCCGCTAGTATTACTAAATTATTTCTTGTATTACCAACACATTTTGTAAGTTCACTCTTATTTTCAGGGTTCTCTCTTTCTATATGTTTTCTAATTTTGACGAGATGATTATTTATGCCAACAATGAACTGTAATAATTCTTGAAATTCTTGAGCGACCATCATTTTCATTCATCTCTTTCCACAATAAAAATAAACAATTAACACTGTTTATTTTACCATATCTACATTTTTTCCTGGTTTTCTGCAGATATATTTAACCATTAACAGTTATAATGCAATATAATGAAATTTATAAACATTGTTAAAATCCGGAGAATAATGGCATTAGATTCTTTAATAAAATATGAATCTTACAATTATCAAGAATTATTAAGATTTTGTAGATACATTTTCGAATATGGTTTTATATGTGATAATTCAGGTAATATCACACATGAAGATATTTTAGAAAGACACGAAAAAGATAATAACAATGAAATATTAGGATTTTTTGCACTTAATAAAAACAATTTGTTTTGTCCGGATTTTTATGTTAATAACGACACAGGAACAAACCTCTATAGAGGTCTATTAATTGAAATACTAGAAACGATAAAGAATGTAGATACAATCACTAAATGTTTATATTCTTACGAATAATTCATATAAAAGATTAAAGATTCATGGTTCTCTCTTTTCCGCCTTTCTTGTAAACTCTAAACAACCTCTTAGCTTTCTTGTCTCTTTTTGTTCTTCTTTTATCATAACTCGGCTCATCCCAACCCATTTTTTAACCTCCATAAGGTCATATTAATATAACTTCTTTAAAATTTTTGAAATGTGGATCACCTGTTAAAATTTTAGCATTTAATTTTTTAGCTGTCATTAAAACAAAAGAATCTGCTAAGCCAAAGTCTTTTATGTTTTTTCTTATTTGTGCATGTAACAACCCAACATCTCTTGTAAAATCCTCATTGTAATTATATGTTTTAGACAGATTTAAGATTAATGAATATGCCTTTTCATAATCTCTGTTTTCTCTTATTGAAATACTGATTACTTCTGTTATTGTTATGATGCTTGTTATTATTTCATTGTTTAAATTTTCTATAATTTCTTTAACCTTGTTACCTTTATTGCTGCCTATAAAATATTCCACCCAACCATATGCATCTATTACATATTTATTCATGTGCGGTTAACTCGTCCTCTTTACTAAAAGAACGCATTCCTTTAAAAATTCCAAATCCACTCTCTTTTATTTTTTCTACTTTTAGCTTAACTAGCTCTCCATCTTTTAAAGATTCCATTTTAACCAAATCTTTCGGTATCCTAACCATTAAAGATCCTCCAATTGCTCTTACTTTTGATATTGTTTCCATTTTATTTAATTAACAATTATATTTTATATAATATTAGGTTATATTTAAATATTTTGTTTATATAAAAAATCTAATCAATGTCAATCTGTGCTTTTTGCAATTTTCCAGAATAATCAATATAAACAGTTTTAATTTCAGTAAATTCTTCTATTCCACTTGATCCTTCTCTAGTCCCATTACCAGTTTCTTTAACACCTCCAAAAGGCAAATGTACTTCTGCTCCAATTGTACTAGAATTACAGTAAACTATTCCAGCTTCAATTTTCTCAATAGCCTTGAAGGCATTCTCTATATTATTAGTATAAATACTGGAACTTAAACCATAACTAACAGAATTACAGGCTTCAATAGCTTCATTCAAATCTTCAACAGGGATTAAAACAACAACCGGCCCGAATATCTCTTCTTGTGCTATTTTCATGTTGGTGTTTCCATTACTAAAAACAGTTGGTTGGTAGTAAAAACCATTTTCTTCTAGTTTTTTTCCTCCACATAACAATTTAGCACCTTCATATTTTCCAATTTCAGTATAATGATGAACCTTCTCCAAAGCCCTCTCATTTATTAAAGGCCCTATATCAACTTTCTTATCCAAGCCATTTCCCAGCTTTAATCTTTTGATTTTTTTCAGCAGCATTAGTTCTAATTTTTTCTTAATTTTCTTATGTACAATGATTCTTGATGCTGCAGTACACCTTTGGCCTGTAGTCCCAAATGCCCCCCATACAATTCCATCAACAGCTAATTCCAGGTTTGCGTCATCCATTACAATAATAGCATTTTTCCCCCCTAATTCCAAGCCAACTTTTTTTATACCTGCATTTCTGATAATATAATCCCCTGTATCTCTGCTTCCTGTAAAAGAGACACTTCTAATTTTTTTGTGTTTTATCAATGAATTACCTAAAAGATTCCCCCCACCAGTCACTAAATTTACAACACCTTTAGGAACCTTTGCTTTATCCAGAACTTTTATCAGCTCTATAGCACACAAAGGGGTATCAGAACTTGGTTTAAAGACAACTGTATTTCCACCGATTAATGCCGGAGCTAATTTCCAAGAAGGGATTGCAATGGGAAAATTCCAAGGTGTTATTAAAGCACATATCCCAATTGGTTTTCTAACAGTCATGCAAAACTTATTTTTTAATTCTGAAGGTGTTGTAATACCGTATAACCTTCTTCCTTCTCCCGCCATAAATTCAAAAATATCTATTGCTTCCTGTACATCTCCTCTTGATTCTTTTAAAACCTTGCCCATTTCAATTGTCATTATTCTGGCTAATCTTTCTTTATCTTTCCTCAATAATCTAGAAATTTCAAATAAAATTTCAGCTCTTTTCGGTGCCGGTGTATTACTCCATCCTTTTAAAGAGGATTCAGCTGCGTCCACAGCTTCATTAATGTCATTCTCATCGCTTTCCTGAAACATTCCTATAACTCGTTTTGTAGCAGGGTTTAAATCATTAAAGAGCTTCCCGGAATTACTTTTTTTCCAGCTTCCATTAATAAAATTCCTATATTCTTTAACCAAGATATCACCTTTTTTAGTATAATCAATTAATTCTTTTATTTTTAAATTTTGTTCTTTTATGAAGTTAAGAAAGCTTATAAATTATAAAGCAAATATGTTTCTAGATGTCAAAAATTTTTAAGCATTTTATAGAAGATTTGGAATTTGAATATGAATATCATCCAAGAATTTTTTGGATTTCATTTCTAGTTTTTATGTTTATATTTTTAATATTACAGTCATATATAGCAGAACCAAGGTCATTTCAAGTTCTATTAAAAGATTGTTGGGATTTAGGATTATTGTTTATTCCTTTAATTATTGCGTTTTGGAGCAGGAAAATACGCAACCTATTAATATTCGGAATTTTATTTTTGGTTATATTTTTGTTAATGTGGTTAAACATTATAAAGTTTATTAAACCTGCTTATGGAACTTTATTTTTCATAATGGCTTTATGGTTTTTGGGGGATTGGTTTAATTCAAAAAAGTTTAAGAAAAGCATTTTTTCAGAATTATTAAAAGGAAACTATTATCTTGCATTTGGCATATTTGTCTCAACAATAATAATAGGCGCACTAATTGAGATAATTAATATCTCATTTAAAATATGGTGGTATCAATGGCCATTTCCATCAATAGAAATAATGGGATTACCTATTATAATGATTGCATTTGGTTAGCTCCCTTGGGTTTTAGCAATGTTTGTATTTTTCTATCCCTTTGCCTTAAAAAAGCCCAAAAAGCGAAAATAAAGAAAATCGCCAAGAAATATATATTCTCTAATCTCTATATCCCACTCAAATGTTGCATATGCAAACTGCCCGCGCAGGGCTTTTAAATAAACATTCAATAAAGACTATGGGAGGTGTTTAACATGAAAATAAACTTCAAGAGCAGTAAGATCTTACATTTAACTTTGGACAATTTAAGAGCAGTAAGCCCAAAAGGTAACTATTTTTCAAAATATCAAAAAATAAGGGGGTGAGTAATATGAACCATATTCGGCTAAAAAGGGAAGTCAGTAAAATATTGCAAAGGCTGAGCACAGATGATTTTGAAAAGAGAACATTTAGTGTAAAAAAATTTTTGGAAAAGAACTATTAGGAGGTAAAAATGTATACAAAAAGAGAATTAAGGAATTTAAGAGCTTCAGATGAAATAAATGATGAAGAAGAAGGGTTTATGTATGGTTATTTAACAGCATACAAGAAAAGAAGATTTTAAGGGTATATTGAAAAAAATGCGAAAAGCAAAAAGAGGTGGTTTATATGGATATAATAGAATCCATAAAAAAAGAATGTTTAAGACGAAAATTAAGCATAAGAACAATGAAATCTTACACTTATTGTGTAAAGAAGTTTTTGATTTACTGCAAAAAAGAGCCTAAAAGTATAAGCAAACAAGATATCAAAGATTACTTAAATATACTAATAAGCAGAAATAAATCCGGCAGCACAATAAATGTTTATTTAAATGCCTTAAAATTTTTAATAGAGGAGGTTTTAAACAGAAATTTTAATGTTAAGATAAAATATTCAAAGGTTCCGAAGACATTACCAATTGTTTTAACACAAGAAGAAATTTATAAATTAATAAATGAAATTAAAAACTCAAAACATAAGCTAATGGTAAAATTAATGTACAGCTCCGGATTAAGAGTAAATGAACTAGTAAATCTAAGAGTTATGGATTTAGATTTTAACAGCAATTATGGCTGGGTAAGGCATGGAAAAGGAAACAAAGACAGGTTATTTATAATTGCTGATACATTAAAACCAGACTTAATGAGATATATAGGAGAGAATAACTTAGAGCATGATTCATGGCTTTTTAACAGTTATAATGGGCATATAAGTGTAAGAACAATTCAAGTTATTGTAAAAAAAGCAGCTAAAAAAGCTAAAATACCTAAAAATGTGCATTGCCATACTTTAAGACATTCATTTGCAACACATATTATTCAAGATGGCAATGATATTGTAAGCTTACAGACATTATTGGGACATAACAGCGCTGAAACAACAATGAGATATGTTCATATGGTTTCGCCTAAATTAATAAATGTAAGAAGCCCTTTAGATAATTTAAATTTTAATGAAAAAGATAATTCACAACTTGAAAAAGATTACGAAAAATCAGAAGATGAGAGTAAAAATACTTTGGAGATGGGCCAAGATAAAGGGAAATACAACAAGATTCGTATATGAAGGGTTAGGATTCAATTTTTTGAGGCAAGATACTCTCGCTAAAGCTCAAACATAAAAATTAATCTTTTACAGAATGTCTCAAAAAACTCATTATTCGTTGAAACAAGTCCTGCCTCATAATGTCTCAAGCA